>Ga0272442_10001487_pt1 | contig 35677 bp, 25 predicted proteins | sample SSMForm2O_FD_200262 | JGI IMG/M metagenome (GOLD analysis project Ga0272442, IMG submission 200262) | Marine sediment archaeal communities from Little Sippewissett salt marsh, Falmouth, MA, United States - SSM-Form-2O | ecosystem: Environmental > Aquatic > Marine > Wetlands > Sediment ... | reverse complement strand
CAGCGAGCAGATGTGTTTTGTAGAATTAGAGGATACATATCTACACTAATTAAGAATAACATGCCTGTTATAGGTTCACTTGATACGGCTATTGAAGATGTACCTCCCTTACCCTGAATAGTTACGAGAAAAGTCAAAAAAGGCAGGTTTTTGAAAGGAAAATAATTTTTGCGGTACTACGGCTTTTTATTCTCCCTCTTTTCCCATTCCCTTCAGGAAAAGCCCGTGCTGCGCACGGTAACAAAACACACGGAAATACACCTATTCCGGCAGCACCGTTTCCTTTCACTCACCACCTTCCCCGAAAAATTTCACCCCACTCCCCTCTTCACCGCCTCCTCAAACCTCTCCAGCCCCACATCTGCCTCCTCCTCCGTCATAACCAGCGGCGGCGAGAACCTTATCACGGATTCCCCGCAGCCCAGGAGCATGATGCCCTGTTTGTAACCTTCCCGGACGATTTTGTCCCTTGTAATAGGATCGATGGACTTGTCGGGTTTGACGATTTCGGCGCCGATCATTAAGCCCAGGCCCCGGACGTCGCCTATGCAGGGGTAGGAGTCCTGGAGTTCCCGGAGGCGCTGCTGGATGTGGGAGCCGAGGGTCCGGGCGTGGGCTCCGGTTTTTTCTTTTTCCATGAATTCGAGGGCTGCAAGGGAGCCTGCTGAGGCCAGGAGGTTTCCGCCAAAGGTGTTTGAGTGGACGCCGGGGGGCCAGTCCATGAGGGAGGCGTCGGCGAGCATTGCGCCCATGGGAAGGCCAGCGCCAAGGGCTTTTGCAAGGCAGGAGATGTCCGGTTTTACTCCGAAGTTTTCCATGGCAAGGAAGGGGCCGGTTCGGAAACAGCCTGCCTGCACTTCGTCGGCTGCCAGGAGGACGTCGTTGTCATTGCAGATTTTCCGCAGCTCCTTGTGGAACTCGGGAGGGGGGACGATGTAGCCGCCTTCGCCCTGGATGGGTTCTACGAAAACGGCTGCGGTGTCTTCGGGGTTGAGCTCTTTCCTGAAGATCAGGTTTTCGATCTGCTTTACGCACTCGACCCCGCAGCCGGGGTATTCCAGGTTTAGGGGGCAGCGGTAGCAGTAGGCGTAGTGGGTGTGCACGGTGCGGATGCCGGGGAAGTGCTCTTTCTGGCGGGCTTTGGAGGCGGTGAGGGAAAGGGAACCAAGGGTCCGGCCGTGGAAGGCGTTGTAAAAGCCGATTAGGTTCTGCTTACCGGTCTTCCAGGTGGCAAGCTTGATTGCGGCTTCCACGGCTTCGGTCCCGCTGTTGCAGTAGAAGACTTTCGCGTAACCGGAAAGTTCCCGGAGTTTTCGGGCAAGTTTCAGGGGAGGCTCGGCAAAGAAGTCCGCGGAACAGCAGTGGGTCATTTTTTCGAGCTGGGCGGAGATGGCGGTGTTTACGGCGGGGTTCGAGTGGCCTGCGTTCAGGACGGCAATCCCGGCAACGAAATCGATGTAGTCCTTGCCGTCCAGGTCCGTTACAATGGAACCTTTCGCCCTGTCCACAACCAGGGGGTAAGGGCGGGTTTCGCAGGCTGACATCACATCGCAGTCCTCTTCGATTACCTCCAGGGACCTCGGACCGATGGTGTCAAGCATTCCGATTTCCTGCATCTGGGTATTTGAGACCTGCAAATTCGCATTTTCTCCGGTTTCCCCGGTTTTTCCGGTTTCCCTGATGTGCTCTTTTTTTCCTTTCACTCTTCCTTCCACAAACCATTCCCCCTCTTTCAAATCCCTTCTTCCAAATCCTTTTCGTCAATTCCCTTCTTTCAACTCTTTCTTTCAAATCCCCTTCAATCGGTATCGATCTGGGCTTTTTGCAGCTTCCCGCTGTAGTCGATGTACACTGCCTTTACTTCCGTAAACTCCCTGATGGCATCGGTCCCTGCTTCCCGGAAACCGTTTCCTGTCCCTTTTACGCCCCCGAAGGGGAGGTGGACTTCGGCGCCTATGGTGGGAGCGTTGACGTAGGTGATCCCGGTTTCGAGCTGTTCGACTGCCCGGAAGGCGTTTCCCATGTTTTCCGTGTAGATGGCTGAGGAAAGGCCGAATTCGGTGTTGTTGGCGACTTCTATTGCTTCTTCGAAGCTTGAAACCGTTATGATGCTGAGGACCGGGCCAAAAATTTCCTCTTTGGCTATCCGCATGTCCGGCTTGACGTCGGTAAAAACCGTGGGCTCGAAGAAGTATCCGGAGAGGCCGGAGAGTTCCGGAGCGATTACTTTTCCGCCGGTTAGCAGGGTTGCCCCTTCTTCCTGGCCTATCCGGACGTACCTTTCTATTTTTTCGAGCTGGGCTTTGTTGATCACGGGTCCCACGTCGGTTTCGGGGAGAAGGCCGTCTCCTACCCTGAGGGCGTTCACCTTTGCAAGCAGCCGGGCGGTAAATTCTTCCTTTACCTTTTCGTGCAGGATCAGGCGGCTGGTGGCGGTGCAGCGCTGGCCGGTTGTCCCGAAGGCTCCCCAGAGCACGCCGTCAAGGGCAAGGTCCAGGTCGGCGTCGTCCATGACTATTACCGGGTTTTTGCCTCCCAGTTCCAGGGAAACCCGCTTCATGGCTTTTGCGCATTCCCCCATGATCCATTTCCCGGTCTCAAGGCTGCCGGTAAAGGAAATTCCCCTTATGTCCGGGTGGTGGACGATCGCTTTTCCGACGGTTCCTCCGGGGCCGGTTACAAGGTTTATGACTCCCGGAGGCAGGCCGGCTTCAGCCAGGATTTCCACGAGCTTGATTGCAAGGAGCGGGGTATCGCTTGCCGGCTTGAAAACTATCGAGTTTCCGGCGGCAAGGGCAGGCATGATCTTCCAGCCGGGAATTGCGATAGGAAAGTTCCAGGGCGTGATCATGCCTACTATCCCGATCGGACGGAGCACGGTCATGCAGAACTTGTCCCGGAGTTCCGAGGTCGTGGTCTCCCCGAACATCCTCCGTCCCTCGCCTGCGGCGTAATAGGCAATATCGATGGCTTCCTGCACGTCCCCCCTGGCTTCGGCAAGCACCTTTCCCATCTCCTGCGTCATAAGGGAGGCAAGCTCTTCTTTTTGCCTCTGCATGATCCGGGCAGCCCTGAATAGCACCTCGGCCCTTTTCGGAGGTGGAGTCCTGCTCCACAGCTCGAATCCCGTCTTTGCAGCCTCAACTGCCCTGTCCACATCGGTTTCGCCGGCAACCTGCAGCACAGCCAGGTTCTCCAGGGTCGCCGGGTTCATATCATCAAAAGTCTCTCCGGTCGAAGAGTCCGTCCACTCTCCATTTATAAAAAGTCCGTACTCCTGCATCTTTTGTCCCCCAGAATCCATTGAATATAATAGGAGATAAATATATTCCCGGGAAATAGACTGAGCAGAAACTAAGAACAGGATCTTAAAATAAGAGCAGGATTTTAAAATACGAGCAGGTACTAAAAACTGGGTGCTACCTCACTTTTCGGTTGAACTACTTTTGGGTTGATATTGTTTTCGTTAGTCCAGGAAATGGTTAGTCCGGTAAAACTTTAATTTGACCGATCTCACCTGACCTCGTAAACCTTTTTTCCCGCGAAAAGATTCGAAAACCTCCGCCAGCTTGCCTGGCGACCCTCACAAAAACAGAGGATATAAAAAAAGTAAAAAAGAAATAAAAATTAATATTCTTTTAATCCTGTTCTTTTAAATTTCCGTTTTTGTCTTTTCTTCTTTTTATCTTTTTAAACTTTTATTTTGTAAAAGCCGGGCTCCTTCGTCGCCCGGGGACAAGAACGACTTGATACAGTTATTTATGGTTGTACGGGGTCATATTTCAGGACTCTTTCCGGTTGTACGGGGTCATATTTCAGGACTCTTTCCGGTTGTACGGGGTTTTGGTCCGGAATTTAGAGCCAGCCATTGCTCTTATTCGACTTCATAACATCAACTGAATAATTCAGGGCTATCAAAAACTTGCAGCTCGAAAAAAGGGGTTACAGAAGGGAAAAAGAGAGCAGTAAGAATTTACTGCCCGGATTCATTTTCTTAATGAAACCCGCTAAAGACCGTACTGAAAAATGAAGTAATTCTATTAAATTTTCTCAGAAGCTTGCAGCTTTGTTTCCGACTACGCGCTCGATATGGCTGGATAGTTCGGAATACTGGGTTTTGGGGTCTCCCCCTTTCTGGATATAGGAATCCGCACCGTGTTCAATGGCCCTGTGCATGACTTCTTCTTTTCCTATGCCCGTGAACAGGATGAAGGGAATGTTGATGCTTTTTTCACGGAGAGATTTCAGGAATGTGATGCCGTCCATGGAGGGCATGTCATAATCCGAAACTACCACATCGTAGGAATCCTTTTGCAATTTATTGATCGCTTCTCCTGCAGAATCCACCGTATCGGAGTTAATATTATGGAACATTTCCAGGAATGTTTTGGATAATTCCAGGAAAGAGGGGTCATCATCTACAAGCAGTACTTTCATGGGGTTTTTCTCCAATTTTCTTTAGGGTTTCGAATGAATCCGTTTTGCAGGGATGATAAATGCTTCATTTTTATAATATGTTAATACAATACTAATTGTTATGATATTATATATATTAACTAAATTTTATAACTCGAATAATAGAATTATTTCAAATAGTATAAAAGTTTAACTTGCTCAATTATTTTCCGTTATCTCCCTTCTCTTAATTATTCTTCTTCCACTTTTTCTTCCACTCCTTTTCTTCTTCCACTCCCTTCTCTTAATTATTCTTCTTCCACTTTCTCTTCCTCTTCTACTTCCTTTTCTTCTTCTACTTCCTCTTTTTCTTCTTCCCCTTCCGCTTTTTCCCTGAACCTGTAATTTGCGGCGGGGACTTCGATTTCAAAGCGGGCTCCGCGGCCTTCGCTTCCGGTTTCCCTGATGGAGATCCCGGTGATGTCCAGGATTTCCCGGATCAAAAAAAGGCCATATCCGGTGTTTTGCCCGAATTCCTTTTCGAAGATCCGTTCTTTAATGTTTTCGGGGACACCTGTCCCGTTGTCTTCATAGAAGAGCATGCAGGCGTCGCTTACTTCATGGTACGAGACCCGGATTTTGCTGACGTGCTGCCCGTGCCTGAGGGAGTTTTCGAGCAGGTTGAAAAAGACCTTTTCCAGGAGGGGGTCGACAAAGATTTCCAGGTCCCCTGTCATGATTTCGAATTCGGTTTCTCTGGGAAGCCCGGATGCGGATTGCCCGGAAAGTTCCTTTCCTGCGGTTTTCATGACGTCCTCCACCCTCTGCCAGCTTGCCGAGTGGACCCCGAGGTCCTGGTAGTCCCGGGTAAAGGAGAGCTGGTTTTCGATGGTTTTCATGGCCGAGCCGACCCTGGACACGTAGTCCCGGCTGAGAGGCTCTTCCGATACGATGTTTTTCAGGAGCTCGAGATAGCCGTTTACCATGAAGACCTGGTTCCGGATGTCGTGCCTGTTGATGCTGCTCAGGAGGTTGATTTTCTTGTTTGCCTGGTTTACGGCTTCCCGGTTTTTGCGCATTTCCGAGATGTCAAGCTGGATTCCACTCATCCGGAGGGGCTTTCCATACTTGTCCCTTGCAACCACTTCCCCGTAGTTGAGGACCCAGACCCAGCTACCGTCTTTCCTTCGGACCCGGTGTTCCTGCCTGCAGGTGGGGCTTTTGCCTGCCAGGTGGGTTTCGAGAGCCTCCCGGAAAGTTTCCAGGTCTTCGGGATGAATGAGGCATTTTACTTCTTCCATGGTCTCTGCAAATTCTCCGGAATAGCCCAGGGCTTCGGAATAACCCAGGGCTTCGGGCCATTCCCGGTTGAACACCACGGAATCGGTCCCGAGGTCCCAGTCCCAGACTCCCATGCGGGCTCCCCGGACCGCCAGGTTCAACCTTTCTTCACTTTCCTTCAGTTCGGCTTCGGCTTCCAGCCTGGTGCTGATGTCCCTGGAAAAAGCGCAGACATATTCCTTCTTTGCATACCTGAGGAAGTTCAGGCTTGCCTCCACAGGGATTTCTACCCCGTTTCCGGAGACGTAGCGGGATTCCAGGATATGGCAGTTTTGCTCTTTCAGGGTATCCCAGAGCTTCTTCCACTCTGCCTGTCCCATTTCCGGGGCAATGGCTGAAAAGGGCATCTCCTGGATTTCCTTTCTGGAATAGCCAAGCATACTGCAGGCGGCGTCGTTGGCATAGATTATTTTTGCGGCTTCCGTTATCCAGAAAATTGCATCTGGGGCACTGTTAAGGGAGAAACGGGCAAGGTTCAGCTCCCTTTCAAGGCTCTTTTTTTCCCTGAGGTCCCTGAAAAAGACAAAACAGTATTCTTTTCCCCGGTAGTTTATGTAGGAAGCCCTGCTTTCCAGGGGGAGCAGCTCTCCTCCCTTCCCGTAAAAGAGTGATTCGGTTACTGTTTTCTTTTCTTTCCTCAGGTTTTCCAGGTAGTAGTCCCAGTGCTCCAGCTTGAACCCGGCTTCGAGCTTTTCAAGCCCAAGGTCCATAACTTCCTCCCTTGAACGGCCGAAAAGGCTGCAGAAAGCTCCGTTGGCATATATGAAATTCGAGTTTGCATCAAGCCAGGCAACGGGTTCCAGGGCCTCGTCCATGGAAAATGAGGCAAGGTCCAGCATCGATCTCATAAGTTCCTGCTCGGCAAGCTGCCTGAGCTTCAGGGAGAGTTCGTAAAAAAGGGTTTTCGGGGTGCCTTCCTTCAGGAAATACGCAGCTGCCCCTTTTTGCAGGGCTTCAACTGCGGTTTCTTTTTTCCCTTTCGGGGCGAGCAGGACAAAAGGCGTGTTGTTTTCATTCTCAGGTAAACCTTTTTCCCGGACCTTGCTTAAAAAAGCTATCCCGTCCATTTCAGGGAGGGAATAATCGGAAACGATAATGTCATAGGTCACGGACTCTATTTTCGAGAGGGCCTGCCCTGCGGAATTTGCGGTTTCAAAGCTCATGCTGTCATTATAAAGCTCAAGGAACCTTTTTGCCAGTTCCAGAAAAGTGGGTTCTCCGTCTACAAGTAAGACCCTTATCAAAATCCTGTCCCCTTCATTCCATTTTGAATTATGGGCATATTCGCCAGGGGAATAATACATTTAAAAATATAAATAAGTTTTTTATTATATCGGCGTGAACTTATTAAGAAAAATAATATCCTGCCTGTTCGGGAGTTCGCAGGTAAAATCCACCGGGAATTATCCGCTTATAGGGTAGAATCCGGTATCAAGGCGGGTTTTACCTCCCACGGCTTCCTGGATCTGCTCCGAGAGCTCGGCGTACTGGGCTTTCGGTTCTTTTCCTTTCTGCAGGTAAAAACTGGCTCCGCTTTCCAGGGCTCTTATCGATACATCTTCCTTGCCTGCTCCGGTAAAAAGGATGAAGGGCGTTTCAATACCCTTTTCCCGGATCTTCTTTAAAAAAGTTATTCCGTCCATCCCGGGCATCTGGTAATCCGAAACCACTGCGTCAAAGGCTCCGGTACTGAGTTTGGGTATGGCTTCGCCTGCAGAACCTGCAGTATCGACTTCGATCTCATAAAAAATTTCGAGATAATCTTTGGAAAGTTCCAGAGATGCCGGATCATCATCCACGAGTAATATCCTGAGCATGTTTGTCCCTCCGGCTTCTTGAAGTGCTTGTTGGGGTTTGCCGGAGCTTATAAATTTCAGGGACAGAAGGCCTAACTGAGTCCTTCGGGCCGGGTTTGAGTTTTTCTGGGGTGGGATAAGTACTCGGGTAGGGACTTGGTTTTTATTTTTCACTAACAAATTTATGATGCCAGACAGTCAATTCTGACGCCTGAATGTTTTTTATATTCTAAAAAATTATTATTTTTATGTAGTTTTCTAATACAGACTTGGATGTCATTGTATATAAATTTTGACTCTGTATCAACATTTTTGCAACGTATGGTCTGCTTTTCTTCATAATTCTCCTGAGATGGCGAATCACAGTCACGATACTCTGGCTGATCACCAAATCACCCTGAATAATAAATGAAGTATCCCGGCTAATACTTCAATAACCAAAATTCCTGAAAGCTGCTGAAGCAAGGCCTGAAGCCCTGCAGAATTCCTAATTCATCCCACCTTTTTCCCTGGCAGCCTCTTCGATCTGCCGGAAAAGTGTTAAGAACTGGGTTTTCAGGTTTTCTCCTTTTCGGAGGTATGCACTGGCCCCGTTTTCCATAGCTTCAAACATGATGTCTTCCTTTTCGTTTCCTGTGAAAAGGATGAACGGGACATTGATGCTCTGTTCCCGGATTTTCTTCAGGAAGGTTATACCGTTCATTCCGGGCATCTCATAGTCCGAAACCACGGCATCATAAGCACCGGTCTGCAGTTTTGGGATCGCTTCGCATGGCGAGCCTGCAGTTTCAACCTTAATATCCCGGTACGGTTTAAGAAATTCTTCTGATAGTCTAAGGAAGAAAGGGTCATCGTCTACCAGTAAAACTTTAGCCATTTTCTTTGCTCCGGTTTTCGGTATTAATGGATTTATGTTGTACGAATTTATTCCAGCTTTCAGTGATATTTTCGGAAACCCCGTTTCTTTTTAAAGTAAGAAATCTTGATCCCGGTATAAGTACCGATTTTTATGCTAACAGTCGTAAGTTTTTCAATTAGCATTTTACAACGGTTTGTTCCCATTTTTAAGTTTTAGGGGATTATTTATGTGTCTATTTTATGATTATTTCATATTTAAAATCGTATTTTTCATACAAAATGAAAGTCTTTGTATATAACTTTTTATAAGTTATTCGATTTAAGAAACCAATTAAAAAGTGGATGCTCACTCATTAATCAGTTGATGCTATTCACGGAACTCAAAAATTGCCTGCTCTTTACCTTCATAAGCCCCGGGGACGCTTCACATATCCAGAGGGAAACTTAACCTGACCGGATAAACCGTTTTTTCTGATAAAAGATCGAAGAGCCTCCGCCAGCTTGTCTGGCGGCCCCCACAAAAAATATACAAAAGAAATAAAAAAAGAAACACTGGAAGGGATGTCTACCTATTGTATTTATTTCTGCTATTTGGCTCTGTAGAATCCTCAATCAATATAGGTTATTTCGGAAAGACAAAAATTAGGTCTAAAGTTGAAAATTAGGTCTAAAGTTGAAAATTAGGTCTAAAGTTGAAAATTAGGTCTAAAGTTGAAAATTAGGTCTAAAGTTGAAAATTAGGTCTAAAGTTAGAATATTTACGTGAAGTGAGTTGAATAAAAGTAAAAACCAATAATTGCAGTTTATTTTGCAAGCATTTTTTAGAAATTTCAGGAAAGGCCGCACGCAAAGTGGGTGGTGAGGGCCCTTTTTATCAATATGAAGAAAAAATCCCCCAAATTGAAATCATTAGTGACCCTATCACAAAAAAAGGGCCGTTTAAAGCGATATTCTGGAAAGACCGGAAGCCTTCGGCTTTTGGGGTTAGTAAAGACATATTTACGGAATAAATTAAAAAAGAAATGAATTCGAGTACGGATTAAAAAAAGAAAAAAGTAAAAACCGGACCGGGTTTTAGCCCTGGTCCATGAAACTGTCGATTTCCTTTTTGAGCATCTGGCTAAGGATTTTCCCGTCGACTTTGCCCCTGTACTCTTTCATGACTATGCCCATGAGGGGGCCAAGAGCTGCGGGACCTTTATCCCTTATGAAATCGCCCCTTTCCTTTACCATTTCCTTGATGAAGTTTTCGATTTCCGCGGGGTCAAAGGCGCTGAGGCCTAGCTGGGAAATGGCTTCTTCGGCACTGAGTTCCGGCTCTTTTGCAAGGGCAGTCAGGAGCTCCTGGACGGCTTCTTTTGCAATCTCCTGGGATGAGATGGCTGCAAAAAGTCCCTTGAAGTGTTCTTCGGTCAGGTTCTCGGTTTCCACCCCGTTTCTCCGGAGTTCCGGGACGAGGCCCACAAGGGTCCTGGCTATCAGGGTTGCGTTTACGATTGAATCTTTTTTGTAGGTATCGAGCAGGCTTTCGAAGAGGGGGAGATCCTTTGAGTAGGCTGCCTTTTCTGCAAGTTCCTTATTAAGCCCGAATTCGGAAACAAAGCGTTTTGCCCTTTCGGTCAGGAGTTCCGGGGTCTCGATTGAATTGTAATACGCGTGGGAAATCTCTATTTGCGGGACATCGGTTTCCGGGTACATCCTGGCAGCTCCGGGGAGCGGGCGCATGTAGGCGGTGTTTCCGTCAGGGAGGGCTCTCCTGGTTTCTTCGGGTATGCCTTCCAGGACTTCCCTTGCCCTAGTGATGACTGCTTCGATGGCAAGCCTTGCTTTATCTTCGCAGTCTGCGACCATGACCACGGCGTCATCCGGTTTTGCCCCTATCGCGTCCCTGAGAGCCTGGACTTCATATTTTGTAATCCCGTAGTTAGGAAGTTCGTCGGTGTGGAAGACCCCGCCTACCCCTGCGGTCTTTGCCCGGTCCGAAAACTCGGTCCCTAGCCTTCTTCCGGGCTGGACTTCTCTTCCCACTAGCCCGTTGAACTTCCGGAGGTGGGCTGCAAGGATCGCACCTTTCTTTACGCCGCGCTGCAGGACCTTGGACTTTGTGTCCAGGAAAAGCCCGGTCACGTCAAAGACTTCCTGGCAGACGAAGGCGTTTCTTTCGATAAGTTCCTGCCTGATGAAAAGGAGGTTGAGCTGCCTTTCGACTTCCCGCCGGACGATGTCTTCGATCAGGTCCAGGGCCTGAACCCCTTTGATCTCGACCCTTGCCCCTTCGGCAATGGAGATGTTCACGTCCTGCCTGATTGTCCCAAGCCCACGCTTAACTTTCCCGGTAGACCTGAGGATCATCCCGATCTGCTCGGCAACTTCCCGGGCGTGCCTGGGGGATTTGATGTCGGGTGCGGTTGCGATTTCCACAAGCGGAATCCCCAGCCTGTCCAGGGAATAGACGATGGAGTCTCCGATTTCCTCGATCTTCTGGGCGGCTTCCTCTTCCACACAGAGGCTGTCGATCCCGCATGGCCCTTCCGAAGTCTCGATTACGCCTTCGCCTGCCAGGAAAGCCGTCCTCTGGAAGCCGCTGGTGTTCGACCCGTCCACAACGATCTTTCTCATGACGTGCATCTGGTCAACCGGTTTCATGTTCAGGAGCTTTGCAACCCCCAGGGAAATCTCCAGGGCTTCCCTGTTCATCCCCCTCGGAGGTTCCTCGTCATTTTCGATCAGGCAGGTCGTGTCATAAGCCTTGTAGATGTACTTCCTCCTGATCTTGGTCTGCTCCACCGCAGCCCTGTCCTTTTCTCCCATCTCACTTTCCGTAGCCCTGAGGTACCTGAAAAACTCGAAGTTCGACTCCCCGGTATCCCTTATCCGCGTAGGACACCTGCAGAAAAGTTTCTCCTTCGAATCCAGCTGCTGATGAATTTCAAGCCCGGCTTTAAGTCCCAGTTCACTGTAATCGTATTTTTCCATATTCTCACCCGAATCTAAGCAGGAAGCGCCCGTATATTTCTTCAAGTCCGGTTCCTTTTGTTCTCCCTTTCTTTTTAACTCCATCGCCTAAAACAGTTGATTTGGGCTCCGGATTTCCTTTCCTGGCTCTTTTAGGTGCTGTAATCTATTATCTGGTTATAGGAAACTGAATGTAAAAGGTATGCCTGAAGGTATAAACTTATCTATCGGCAGAAAGAAAGATGCCTGAATTGGAGTAAAATATTTAGTTATGTTTTTGCTATGAAAAATTCCGCCAGGATAAGAAAATGTACAAAAAAACAGAAATGATATAAATATGATTTCTGGAATTTTGCGCCAGCAGAGTTGCGCCAGCAGAGTTGCGGCTCTGCAGTGCGCTGTCCGTTTCGCTCACTTCGTTCGCTCAAGCGGACTAAAATTTTTAAGACTTGATTTTTTCAAAACTTCTTATATTATTCTGCTTAGTGGGTGGCTGCAAACACTTAATCGAAGCAACCTTAATTCTAAAGAATAGAAAATGTTCCGGATTACCGGGGGCATATTTTTCCAGGTTTAAACAAAGCCGGAGCAACGTTATTACCGTCTTTGTGGTTATTTTTCCGAGCGTCAGCGAGGCTTTTCCGGTTAAACTGACATTTACAGGAAAAAGAAATATTAGCAGAATTAACCACTGATTTTCAAGACCGAATTTTTATTTTTTGCCGGTCGGCGGGTGGCTGAGTGCACTTCGCCAGAGCAACCTTATACTAACAATTTCAATAATTTTTCAGACAAGAGCTTTTATGCCTTACAAATTGCTTCTTCTTCTTTTTCATTTCAGTCAAGGAAAAGCCGGTCAGCAGGCTGACCGGTGAGAGCCCCGTTTCCTGAAAGGCGATAGAACTTCGGAGCCACTCTTATTGACTGAAGCAAAAAGACATACTATTACTGCGATTCCAAAATATTGCCATAAATCCGGACTTGAAATAAACCTGCATGTCAACCAAAAGAACCACAGATGGACAGGATAAACACGGATTAAAGCCATCTGTGTGCATCTGTGTTTATCCGTGGTTTATTCACAGACTTTGGAATCGATGTACTAGGGATCGGGATTTCTCCTTTGATCCATCAAAATCAACGTAAACGATACCTTACCCCTTTCAGCAGAGAAAAATCCCCGGGATCAGCCGAAATCAATCAATTTCATCTGATGAGTTCCTTTTCCATCCTGGGTTCCCTGACTTTCGATAAGCTTGAATTGGCTCTCCGGATACTCTGTTTTTGAACCTTCGTTTCTTAAGCTCCCCTTACTATCCGGTTTAGAACATTCATCTCTGGGGAAGGCAGAAAAATCATGAATGCAATCCAGCAATTCTTTCATCCGGTCTTCATCAACTGTTATCTTTTTATCCAACTTATACCTGTTAAAGCCTGAGGACGGGGGTTCTGAAACGATATCAGAAGCTATACTTTCATCCCGGTCCCCCATAAAGAAACATCCTGATGAACCTTCATCATGCCCCAATATAAAATCAGCCTCTCCGTCCTTTATCAATTTGAAATTGCCTGAGTAATTCCGGGCAAAATTTGAATCCCCCGGAGGTGCAAGTACCATCAGGACCCTGCCCTGTTTATTGCAGTACTGGACAGTGTGCATAGTTCCGCCTTTTTCTTTTGTTTCGATGACCAGGACAGCTGTAGAAAGCCCGCTCTGGATCCTGTCGCGGGCTATGAAAGAGCCTTTTGTGCTGTTTTTGCCCCATGGGTATTCGGAAACAAGGGTCCCGTTATTTTCCAGGATCTTTTCAGCCAGTTTTTTGTTCTCTCTGGGGTAAATTGTGTGGAGTCCATGGGCAAGGACTGCTATTGTTTTGCCCTTTGCGTTCAGGGTGCCTTCATGGGCTGCGGCGTCGATGCCTGCAGCTAAACCGCTGACAACCACAAAACCTTTTTTCGCAAATTTTTCCCCGAAATCCGCAGCCTGGTAAATTCCGTATTCCGCAGGTTTCCTTGTGCCTATAATTGCAATGCAGTTTTCATTCAGAGAGCCAATGTTTCCTTTTACATGCAGGAGAGCAGGCGGGTTCTCAATTTGTAAAAGCAAGGACGGATAATCGGGACTCTCCTTGCCTACGATTTTCACGTCATTTGCCTCGGACATTTTCAGGATTTCAAGCGCTTTAGCCCATCCGGCATCTACGTCTTTAATGTCGGGAAGCGGGACCTTCCGGTCCCTATTTCTGGCTTCTTTTAAGATCCGGTACAGGTCTGAAGGGGTGGCAGGAGTGGCAGGGTCTGCAGGCTCATCAGTATCATGTAAAAATAGTATTTTGTTGAGCGTTTTGTCCCCGATTCCGGGGATATTTTGCAGTGCTAAAATGCCCAGCGATTCCATTCTAGTTTCCTTTCTTAGCGTTTGGTTCCGATTTACCGATTGATTTGGGTTACCGGTTGATTTGGGTTACCGGTTGATTTGGTTTACCGGTTGATTTGGTTTACCGGTTGACTTCAGGCTTACCTTGTGATTCCGAGTGCAAGTTTCACGACTAAACTCGCGCCGGATTCCTCAAGTATCCTTTTGCCAGCCTCCAGAGACTTTCCGGAGGTCGTGACGTCGTCCATTAAGAGTACTTGTTTTCCCTCAATTAAAGCTTTATCCATGACCTGGAGGGATTCAATTTCCATGTTTATATCTCTGACTCCGCTGTCGGTTTTCTTAGGCATATCCCTGATCCGGGCAATTATGCCCGTCCCGTCTATAACTGGAGGATGGCATAGTCTCCTGGCAATTGTTTTTATGCCTGAAGTTTTAGCATCCTTCTGATGAGGGGGAATTACACATATTACATATTCCACATCAAAAGAAAGCATTGGTTGCAGTTTCATTGTGAAATGATTGATTCCGCGCTCTCCTTCCTTTTTTACATCCAAAATTAATCCACTATTATAATTCCATTCCGGATTGATTCCTCCGTGCCAGGGATGGTATTCGTAGATATGTAATACCTCGGAATACTCTTTCGCGGCCCTTTCATTCATTTTTTGGTCTTTGAATATCTGACAAACCTTTCCCGTATTATCCCAACCCCTATCAATTTAAATTTTCAATTTTTTTGCTTATTTGAAAGCGCTTCAATATCAAACTTAGAACTCGAGCTTAAAGTATCCTAAATTAGCAGAAAAGCATAAAGTAATCTCGATACTTATCCACTTTTACAAAAGCTTTTCTAAATTCAATTAAAAAAGACAGAAGGTTGGCTTGTGACTATTCACTTCACTTCACTTCACTTCTTTCCTCATTTTATTTTTACAATTTTCCAAGGAAAAGCCGGTCAGCAAGCTGACCTGTGAGAGCCCGGGGAGTGAGAGAGCCGGTGGATCCACGGCTGTCCCTATTCCAAAATTAAAAAGAAAGTTAGAAAAAGTGAGCGCTGGAACCTTTCAGTCCAGCAAGATCAACGTATACGGCACCGGAGCCGAATCGTCCATCGGAAAGTTCTGGAGGGGAGTCCCCAGTTTTTCAAGGGTCTTGTCCATTCTCACGCCCAGACCCATGAGGCAGGGTCTTCGAAGGGTCGGATAACGGCAGGGGCCTTTATCCCGCGTGCATTTTACGTCCGAATAGTCTTCGGTGGCGCACCAGGTGCACATGCCGGGGAAGGTTGCAAGGGCGGTGTTGTAGCCAAGGGTCCAGGCGAGTTTTTCGATTTCGAGGACTCCGGGCTGGATTGTTTCTTTGCGGTCTTTCATTACGGTTTTTAAATTTTCAAAAAACTGCTTTTTGGTTTCTTCGTTTTCCGGGGGTTCGACGCTGAATTTTACGAAGTTTTCGCTTACTTCCCGGGAAAAGACGTTTTCGGTTTTCCACTCAACGAGGAGTGCCCAGTCGTAGTCGGCAAGCATTTTCTTGAACTCGTCAACGGTCGGGATGTAAGGGGGACAGACCCGGCTTCCGTAGCCGTTGCAGCCGAAGATGCACTTTAAGATGGTCCGGTTCTCGACAACGATGGTTTCTGCGGGGATCAGGCGGACGGATTTTGCGCCCAGGGTTTTTGCTTTTTCTTCAAGGAGGCAGTAGTTATCGGCGTTAATCATCATGATTTGTATAAGGCGGTACGGAATAAAAACAGTTTCGTGTATAGGGATGACCCTTAGGGCTGCCTGATGCATCGGAATGACCTTTTTCTAGAGATTAGCTTTTTTTCAAGGTCTGACTTTTTCCAGAACAACCTTTTGACTTCCTGAATATATTTTTCCGTACATTCGATGCAATTATATTTTTGCAGCCCTATAGATTAATAGTTATACTTTAACGGGGGGACTGTATGGCAAGCGTGGCAAGCACGGGAAGTGCGGGAAGTGCGGGAAACACGGGAAGTTCTACTTTTAAGAAAATCATGGTCGCTACGGACGGTTCGGAGTGTTCTAAAAAAGCCGTCTCCGCGGGAATCGAACTTGCCCGCCTGAGCGGGGGGGTTCTGTATGCGGTGTACGTCGTGTCAACCGACTATTTTTCTTCCATGGCGGTTAATTCGGGTTGGGAATCGATGTACGAGTTCCTGAAAAAAGAGGGCAAGGAAGCCCTCCAATACGTGTGTGATGCCTGTGAGGAAGCAGGGGTCCCGGTAGAGCCCATCATGCTTGAAGGGCATCCGGCTCCCGAACTGATCGATTTTGCGGAAGATGCTGCCATGGACCTTGTTGTCATGGGAACGACCGGCAGGACAGGCCTGAACCGGATTTTGCTGGGGAGTGTTGCAGGGCACGTGGTCAGGCACTGCAAGGTTCCGGTGATGGTCGTAAGGGGAAAAAAATCTCCTGGAAACGAGGCTGAAGCTGAGGGTTAAGGTAGCTGAACCTGGGGGTGAAGGTTAAGCTGCAGGTAGATGCGGAGGAGTTTCTAACTCCCTCGGATCTTCAGGGCATAAAGAGCATATGAACAGGAAACTCCGGATGTGAGCGATATTAAAGAGAATAAGCAGCCTGATAAACAGCAGGGAAGACAGCAGGGAAGACAGCCTGAAAAAGAGGAAAATAAGGATAACTGGATGGAAGAATTCCTTGAAACAAGCCAGAACCTTGTCTTCCTTGCGGGAAAAGATGGAAAGGTTCTTTATGCGAACAGGGCGGGAGATTCTCTCCTCGGGGAGTGGGGACTCTGAGTAGGGGAAAGGCTGCCGCAGGCAATTGTAAATGTTGCAGAAATGTCGATTTCCGGTGGCGAACAGGAAGAGCTGGAGATCAGGGCAGGAGAAAAGATATTTTTGCTTGTGTTTCACCCTTTCCCTGAAAAGGGGCATTTAAGCCTCTGCGGCTTTGACATCACAGCCCAGAAAAAGACTGAAGAAAAACTCAGGAAAAGTGAGGAAAAGTACCGGCACTTTGCAGAACAGGCAGGACAGTTCATCCTGGATTACGACGTAAAAACAGGAAGTTTTGAGTGGGCGGGAGCCATTGAGGAGCTTACTGGATATTCTGCGGAAGAATTCCGGAAATTTGACCTGCACGCTTTTGCGGAGCATATCCACCCCGGAGACCGGGAAAAAGCCCTGAAAGCCCATGCAAGATGCATGCGAAGCGGGAAAAAGTACCACGGGGAATGCCGGTTCAGGAGGAAAGACGGGAGATATATTTGTGTAGAAGGCACAGGGATCTGTTTAAGGGACGAGTCAGGCTCCGTCTACCGGGTCCTTGCCATGGTAAAGGACATAACGGATAAGAAACTTGCACGGGAGAAACTGGAAAAGAACGAGGAGCGTTTTCGGCTTATCGTGGAGCAGACCGGGCAGGGGATCTACGACTATGACGTTTTTGCGGACCTCCTGAGCTGGGAAGGGGCTGTGGAGAAGATTACAGGCTACTCCTGTAAAGATCCCTGCCTATCCTCAAAAGAACTCTGGATATCTCACATCCATCCTGATGACCGGGAGAAGGCAGCCGAATTTTTTGAAGAGTCCCTGAAAAAAGGCGGAAAGTATCATCAGGAATACCGGGTTGAAAGAAAGGACGGGACTTACGCCCATGTGGACGTTAGCGGGATCTTCCTGAAGAACAAAGCCGGAAGGGTCTACAGGCTGATCGGGATAATAAAGGACATTACGGAAAGAAAACTCTCGGAAGAAGCCGTCAGGAAGTCCGAAAAAATCAGCAAGAAAGAAATCCATCATCGGATCAAGAATAACCTGCAGGTAATCTCCTCCCTTCTCGACCTCCAGGCCGACTTTTTCAGGGACAGAAAAGTAATAGACGCCTTCCGGGAAAGCCAGAACCGGGTGATTTCCATGGCCCTTATCCACGAAGAGCTTTACAGGTCAGAGGACGTCGAAACTCTTGATTTTTCGGCTTACCTCATGAAACTTACTTCCGACCTATTTGAGTCCTATAAGGTGGGGAGCAGCAAAATACGGCTCCGGGTGGAGGCTGAAAAGAAAATTTTCCTCTACATGGACACCGCAATTCCCCTGGGGATAATCGTCAACGAACTTGTCTCAAATTCCCTGAAATACGCCTTTCCCGAGGGAGGGGAAGGGGAGATCCGGATTCAGCTCTACAGCATGGAAGGCGGTGCAATAAGCAAAAGCAATGTAAAAGACAGCGGTGGAGTGGAAGGAGAAAACGCCGGAGTAGAGGGAAGCATGAAAAAAGGCAGATGCTGCGAAAATTTCAGGTGCATGCTGGTCGTTTCGGACAACGGTTCAGGTTTCCCGAAAAACATCGATTTTGAAAACCCCGAGACACTGGGCCTCCAGCTCGTAAACACCCTCGTGAAACAGATCGACGGAGATATCAAGCTTAAAACGAACGGGGGGACCGAGTTCAGGATAGGGTTCGGAAAGGCAACATCCTCATAAAACAGCAGAAAGTTAATGGCCAGAATCAAGATCCAGAATAAATTTTAGAATCAAGATTCAGAATAAATTTTAGAATCAAGATTCGGAATAAATTTTAGAATCAAGATTCAGAATAAATTTAAGAATCAAGGTTCAGAATAAATTTAAGAATCAAGATCCAGAATAGATTTCCTAATTAAAAATATATAGAAGTTTGATTCCAATCAAACTTCCATCTTCTTTTTCACTGCAATAAGGACGTTTTCCGGTGTATCCTTTTCCCAGAGTTTCCTGACCTTTGCGTTTTTGAGGGCGGGCATGAGCGAGTCGATCTTTGCCTGGACGGCTGCAAGCTTTGCCTGGTCAACCTCCGGGGGCTCGACTCCCAGGAACTTCTGGGCTTTGAGGGTCTCGGTTTCGCGGAAGACGGCTTTGTCCACTCCGTTCCGTACGCCGGTCTTGAGGGACTCGATGGCGTCTCTCCACTGGGCTGCCCAGGGAGTCTCGGGGATCTCGGTGTGGTGGACATCGGTGCGTTCCAGTTTTATGGCTTGCAGGTGGCAGGCCTGTACGCAGGCTCCGCAGTAGGTGCAGTACTCCTCGACAAAGGCGATCTTCCGCGGGTCTTCGGGGTCTGTGGGGACGTACCAGAGGTCCGAGGGGCAGACGTTGAAACAGCCGCGGCAGCCCTGGGGGTCGCACTCTTTCAGGTTAGCTTCGATGAGGCTGAGTTTGCCTTCCATGGGCTTTTGCAGGTCCACGGCATCATAGGGGCAGACTGCCTGGCAGCGGCCGCAGAGGGTGCATTTTTCGTCGTCCACCTTGACGTTTCCTTCCACCTTGGGGGCTTCGCAGGGGCGCTCGCCCTTGACCTTTATGGCTTCCTCGGGGCAGATGTCCTGGCAGAGCACACAGTAGTCGCACTGGTCCTCGTCTACCAGGAGCTGCTCGAAGGGCACCAGGTTGTCCGGGGTGGGTTCGCGCTCAAGCAGGATGAAAGCGTCACAGAAACGGGCGCAAATGCCGCAGAAGTTGCACTTGTCCATGTCGATTTCGATTTCCCCTTCGGCCCCTTCTTTCAGGGGTGCGATCTCTTCCTTTTTCGGGAATGTGAACTCGACTTCGATTGCGTCCTGGGGGCAGGCTCCCTCACAGAGGGCGCAGGGCAGGCACTTCTCATTGATATCGACGTAAGTATCGTATTTCGGGTACTTTTCTTCCTCCGGGACCTCGCCCACGGCTTCAAGGGTGATGGCGTGGACCGGGCAGAGGTTCGAGCACATCCGGCAGAAAGTGCACTTGTCAAGGTCCATCATCACGGCAGGAGCGTCAAGCCCGGTTGCGATTTCGTGGATCGGGCCCAGTTCCAGAGCGTCCGTGGGGCAGATCTCCACGCAGATCCCGCAGCCGTTGCAGCGCTTATAGTCGTAGTCAAGGGTCTTGATGGACTTTTCCGTGGCCTGGGTGTAGATGAAATGGGAGCCCTGCAGGTCCATGGTGGTGGTGACAGTGATCTTGTCCTGGCCTTCTTCTTCGGCAGGGGCTTCTTCGCTTCCGCATTCTTCTTCAGGGTATTCTTCGCTCACTGTGCCACCTCCTCCAGTTCGGTCCCGATCGGGCCTATTTCTTCCAGCTCCTTAACAAACTCGGTAATGGTATTCGAGAAGCGTTCTCCTTCCGCAGCCGAGATCCAGAGGGTCCGGATCCTCTTCGGGTCGAGCCCGACTTCTCCTATCACGTCTTTGAGGACTTCTATCCGCTTCTTTTCGTCGTAGTTTCCGTGGATGTAGTGGCACTCGTCCATCCGGCAGCCCGCAATAAGTACTCCGTCGGCTCCTCCTTTCAGGGCTTCGAGCACGAACTCGGGGTTGACCCTTGCCGAGCACATAGTCCGGATTACCCTGATGTTCGTGGGATAGCGCAGCCGCGACATCCCGGTCAGGTCGGCGCAGGCGTAACTGCACCAGTTACAGAGGAAAGCCACGACAAAGGGGCTCTGGGACTTGTGGGCGGTTGCTTCCCTGACCTGGGCCAGCATCTGTTCGTTTTCGAAGTTCCGCATCTGGATGGCTCCGACCGGACAGGCTGCACTGCAGTCCCCGCAGCCGTAACAGGAGACTTCGTCAACAACGGCTTTCTTGTCCACTATACTGATCGTCCCGAACTTGCAGACATCCACACAGGTCCGGCAGCCGATACACTTTTCGGGGTCGACGTGAGCTCCCATGGGGTCGGCTTCGAGCTCACCTTTCCCGAGGAGCTGCATTGCCTTGGAAGAGCAGGCGCTTCCCTGGGCAATGGAGACCTGGATTTCCTTGGGTCCCGAGGCGCAGCCTGCAAGGAAGACCCCGCTAACGGGAGCGTCCACAGGGCGCATCTTCGGGTGGGCAGGGGCAAAGAAGCGGTCCGGCCGCCTTGCAAGGTTCAGCATCCTGCCGATTCCTTCCGCGGCTTTTGTGGGCTCGTAGCCCGTGGAGAGCACAACCATGTCATGGACGTCTTCTTCCTTCCGGCATTCCAGGGTGTTTTCGTAGCGGACGGAAAGCCTTCCATCTTCCGAAGGCTGAACCTCGGCTACCTTCCCGCGGATGAAGTCCACACCCATGTTCTGGGTCCTTGTGTAGTATTCCTCGTACATCTCCCCGGCTGCCCGGATATCGATGTAGTGGATGGTAACGTCCGTGTCCGGGTAGCGCTCCCGGATCATCTGGGAGTTTTTGAGGGCTGCCATACAGCAGGCCCGTGAACAGTATTCGTTTCCTACGGTCTTGTCCCTTGACCCGACGCACTGGATAAACGCAACACTTTTCGGGGGTTCCCCGTCAGAGGGCTTGAGGACTCTTCCTCCGGTAGGCCCTGCGGAGTTCAGCATCCGTTCGAGCTGCATGTTGGTGATAACGTCCGGGTATTTCCCGAAACCGTATTCCGGTTTCCTCCTGGCATCGAAGAGCTGGTACCCGGTTGCAACGATGACGGCTCCGGCTACGAACTCGATTTCCTCGGGTTTCTGCTCGTAATCGATAGCATCTGCAGGGCAGGCCTGCTGGCAGAGCCCGCAGCCCACGCACTTTTCCGGGTCAATGAGCACGACCTGGGGGACGGACTGGGGGATGGGCATGTAGATTGCCCTGGTCTTTCCGATCCCGTAGTTCATGGGGTTTTCGATTTCCACGGGGCAGACCTCGGAACAGAGGTCAACACAGCCCTTGCACTTGTCTTCCAGGACGAACCTGGGTTTTTTGGTAACCTTCACGTGGAACTTTCCGACAGAGCCTGAGATGTCGGTGACTTCGGAATAGGTGTAGAGGTTGATGTTTGGGTGGTTCTGGACTTCCGTCATCTTGGGGGCAAGCACGCAGATGGAACAGTCGTTTGTGGGAAAGACCTCGTTCATTAGGGCCATCTTTCCCCCTATCGTAGATTCCTTTTCCACCATGGTCACCGGAAAACCGGATTCAGCCAGGTTCAGGGCGGCTTCTATCCCTGCAACCCCGCCTCCCACGATGAGGACGTTTTTGCTGGCTTCCGAGTGGCTTGCGCTCAGTTCTTTGAGGAATTTGGCTTTTGCAACTCCCATCCTGATCAGGTCGAAGGCTTTCTGGGTTGCCATCTGGGGGTCGTCGGCATGCACCCAGGAACACTGTTCCCTGATGTTTACCATTTCCATCAGGTAGGGGTTCAGGCCTGCTTTTTCCACCACGCCTCTGAACGTTTTTTCGTGGAGGCGGGGGGAACAGGCTGCTATCACGATCCTCTCGAGCTTTTCATCCTTGATATCCTTGATGATGCCTTCCTGCCCGGAATCGGAACACAAAAATTGCACTTCCCGGGCAAGCACCACATCATCCAGTTTGCTTGCCATCTCCTGCAGTGCAACGACGTCTATGACGCCTGCAATGTTCAGTCCGCAGTGGCAAACATATACTCCGATTCTCATTTTTGTAACTCCTTGTATCTATGGCTAATGTTATAAGGATCTGGGCATGATATAGCTTTTGATATATTTTCCTATATATTTTGTAAGTTATACTTTTATACCCGGATTTTCCCGGATAATCTTCGATTCGAATAATTTTTGAATAATATCACTCTGAATAACATTCCTCTGAATGATATCCCTATAGTAATATCTCTCCGGTAATGTCCTTCTGAATAATATCCCCGGGAATTTCCCTTCTGGGTCCGGAAAAATTCAATTCGGCAAGGATTTTCCCCCGGGGCCCGGAAATCCCCGTTTTTTGCGGTCCCGGGGGCTTTTCAGTTCTTAATATAATTTTTCTCCTGAACCGGATAAAAATATAGTTATTTTGTACAAAATCAAAACCTTTATTTTATAAGGGTTTTTTTAAATTTTTTAGATATAATGTTCCATACGGTCTATCGTCGGTCTTCGCCATATAAAAGCCGGTCCGCGTAATTTCGAGAGAATCTTTTGGGAAAAGGCATGTAACCTTAAACGAAATACTTTCCGGCGGTTTTAATCCCATGGTTCCAGGGAGCTTACGGTATGATGCACATAGCTGCTTTTATTGCCGGAATCTGACAATAAGTGGCTCAGATACATTATAATACATAATTTATATATAAATTTTAATATTTATATTGTGGCATTTGATTGATGCACTATGTCCGCTGACTTAAAGCTGACAAATAATATTCGGTAATTTAAAGCTGACAAATAATATTCGGTAATTTAAAGCTAACAAATAATATTCGGTAATTTAAAGCTGACAAATAATATTCGGTAATTTAAAGCTAACAAATAATGTTAGATACATGATATCGTAAAAATGGTATTCAGCAAGCATTGTCCTGTAGTTTTCCGCTGAACTTTCTGCCTGAGAGTGTATCTACCAACTACTTTATAGGTTGAGATATAATTCGTAATCGAACTTAAGGACTGAAACCTGATTGTAGTTTGGTAAACAATTTCCAGTTCTGCTGATTGCTTCATTTGATCTAATGATTATATAAACAATTGATGATATATCAGAATTAATGACTGTCTGATTAAGCTTGATACTCGATTAAGAATTCGGTTATCTGTTTAAGAATTCGTTCATCCGGTTAAGAATTTGGTTACCGTTTAAGAATTCGTTCATCCGGTTAAAAACTCAGTCATCCGATTAAGAATTTGTTTATCCGTTTAAGAATTCGGTCACATGATTAAGATTATTTCTAACCCAAAAACAAAGGGATTTCACATGAGTGAACATGAAAATTTAAAGAATAAAATGTACGAATGGACACAGAAGTACGCCGACAAAGCAGGCTATAAGTTAAACCCGGACGAGGAAGCCCTTGACTACGTGCTCGACGGGCTTGCTGCAAGGCTTGAGAAGTTCGGGAAACGCTACTGTCCCTGCAGGATAGTAACCGGGAACGAGGAAGAAGATAAGAAAATTATCTGTCCCTGCATCTACCACAAAGAGGAAATCGAAAGGGACGGAAACTGCCACTGCGAGCTTTTCTTCAAAGCCGATTGACTTATTTTTCCTTCGGGACTTCCGGCCGGATCCTTTCGGCCCGGTCCCTTCCGGTTGAATGCCTTTTTAGGGGAAAAAGGTGAATTCCGGCTTGCTTAAATAGATTTCCCTTAACTAAAGCCGGGACTTTGGAGATTCAGTTTCCAATGTCTCCTTATAAGAACGGGTTTTCGAAATAGGGCCCGAAAAGTTTAAAAAAAGCATTAAAGCCGCAAAAAGGGTTTACACCGAAAATAAGGCTTAACGCTGTAAATTAAAATGCAATAATTTAAGTAAGGTACATATTACACTTTAATTAAATAATATTTGATTTAAATTCTAAGGGGATTTTACTTAACAAATCGGTTCATGGATTTATGCCCGGTGGATCTATATCCAGTGGATTTGTTTTGGTCTATGGATTTGTTGCGGCCGATGGATTTGTTGTGGCCGATGGATTTGTTGCCTATGGAATTACTGGGCTGATGGATCTGTGGCCAGCTGATTTGTTGTGTCCGGTGGATTTATGTCCAGCGGAATTACTCTCAATGTAATTATGCCCAATTTAATTACGCCCAATGGAATTATACCCAATGGAATTTTACTCAAGGGTGATGTGAAAATGCCACCAAGTACAATGGAACTCTATCAACTTCTTCCAAAGACCAACTGCAAGGAATGCGGGAAAAACTCCTGTATGGCTTTTGCAGCTGCTCTCATGGCCCGCGAGCTCACGCCGGATGACTGCCCGCCTCTGAAGAACGACCCGAAGTATAAGGAAAACTATGAACAAATAAGTGGTATGTTCTCCACTACCGAAGGTGCGACGGAAACCGGCCTGATCGTTCACGAGGAACTCTGTTTCGGCTGTGGAAACTGCGTGGTCGCCTGCCCGGTAAATGTGGCAAACGACCCTTACGGAGTCGGTGCCGGAAAAGCTCCCACAAGTACGGATAAGCTGATCCTTGTCATCGAAGACGGGATCGTAAAAGCCCAGAACGTTGACGAATGTCGGCGCTTCGGGAAAAACAAGATCCTCTGCACCGGTTGTATCGTGACCTGTCCGGTCGAGGCAATCGAGTTTGTGTGAGGTGAAGTTGATGGAAGGGAACTATTACGTATGTACCGGCTGCGGCCTGCTCTGCGACGATATCGAGGTCGATCTTGAGAAGGACGCGGTAAGCAAGGTTTACACAGCCTGCAGGGTAGGGGTTGCCCATATGAAGGAAGGAAGCAGGGAAGCCTCTTTCCTGGTGGACGGAAAACCCGTAGACGAAGCTGCCGCTGTAGAAAAGGCTGCTGAAATCCTGAAAAATGCAAAGAACCCCCTCATCTTCGGGCTCGGGACTTCCACGAACGAAGCCCAGAAAAAAGCTATCGGACTTGCAAAGAAGCTCAACGCTACCCTGGACGATACCTCTTCCTTCTGTCTCGGCCCTGTGGTAGAGGCGCTCCTCCAGGAGAAGTTCAAGACCTGTACCCTTGATGATGTGAGGCACAAGGGAGATGTAATGGTCTTCTGGGGTGCGGACCCTTCGGACTCCCATCCCCGGCACCTTTCGAAATTCTCCTACTTCCCCCGCGGGGAACAGAAGCAGAAAGGCTGGGAAGAAGAGAGGACCGCAATTGCGATTGATATCAGGAAGTCCCACACCGCAAAGATCTGCGGGAGCAACTTCTACCAGATCCCGCCCGGCGGAGATACCGAGTTCATAAACGCCCTGATTGACGGGGTCTCCGGGAAACTGCCCAAGACTTCCTTTGGCTATCCCCCGAAAAAGCTCCTGGAACTTGCAAACATCCTGAAAGGCGCAAAATACGGGACGATCTTCATGGGCCTGGGCCTCCTTTATTCCCTGGAAAGCCTGGACCCGATAATCAAACTTGTGGAAGTCCTGAACGAAAAAGCGAAAGGAGAGTTCCACCTGATCCCCATGGTCGGGCACTACAACATGCGGGGCTTTAACGAGCACCTCTTTGCAGAGACCGGCTACGTGAACTGCGTGAAGTTCGAAAACGGGGAAGCAAAACACGGCACCGAATACTCGACCGTGGAAGCCCTGAAAGCAAAATCCGTGGACGCAGCCCTGATCATCGGCTCCGACCCCCTGGCAAGCCTTCCCAGGTCGATCGTGAAAAACCTCCTGGATATCCCGATAATCTCAATAGACCCCTGCGAGACCCTGACCTCAAAGAAGGCAGCCGTCCATTTCAGCACCGCTTTAAGCGGGGTCGAATGCGGAGGAAGCGCTATCAGGATGGACGGGGTAGATGTAAGTTTCGACCCGGTACTTAAGACGGGCCGTCCCTCGGACGAGGAAATTCTCACAAAGCTTACGGAGGTGCTCTGATGGATTTCGGATCTTTCCTGGGAGCCCCTGAACTTAAGGTAAAAATCGTAACCTACAGGGACATTTTCCAGAACAAGGCAATGATCGAGGACCGTTTTGGGGAAGAGTACAAAAATTCTTCCGCCCTCATAAAACTGGACCCCTCGGACCTCAAGAACCTGAACGTTAAGGAAGGAGACACGGTTACCGTGAAGAATTCTTTCGGGAACATCGTTGTCAAAGCCGAAGAATCCGGCTACGAGACCGCTCACAAGGGCATCGCCTACATGCCAAACAGCCCCTGGTCCAACATGCTGGTCTCCGACGAAACCAACGGCACGGGTGTCCCCAAATTTAAGGACATCGAAGCCACGGTCACCTCCGCCAAAGGCGCAAAGGTAACGGATCTCGAGTTCTGAACATTTGGAACTCTAACTGTCTGTTTCCGGACCATGAAGTTCCGAACAGTCTGGATCCAAACTTTGGAGTTCTGAAAATTTACTTTATCAAAGGGTCCTTACGGACCCAAAAAAACGTTTTCCTGTTTTTAACTTTGCAGGCGAGCAGTTCCCTTCCTCGGTTCTGAAGGAGACAGGGAGGGGTAGTTCACGCTCCTTTGTATCTGTCTTCTATCTCTCCTGAAAAACGAATCCCGAGATGAAGCTATGGATTATGTAAATGAAACCGTGGATGATGTAAATGAAACTATGGATTATGTAAATGAAACCGTGGATTATGTAAATGAAACCGTGGATGATGTAAATGAAACCGTGGATGATGTAAATGAAGCTAATGATTATGTAAATGAAGCTATGAATGATGTTAAAGATAGTATGCTTTTGAAATTCACCCCTGTCCTTAAAAATGGAAAAACCTTTTACCGTTTCGAAGCTTTCGAAAACGTCAAACCTAAATGGGAGCTTCCCTGCGAGTACCTGAGCGGGCTACATTTTACTGCGTGGGACCGGGTTTTACTGTATTCGGATGGCGTTTCGCTTCGAAAGGCTCTTCTTGGCAGTGAGATCTCCGAAGAAGAGTACCTGGAATTAATGAAGATAGTTGAACTCGGAAAAGAGCGGCTGAAGGAAATCCGGACAAAATTTCCTCGATAAGAGAAAAATGTTTTTTCTGGTCCGTAGAAATCCTGTATATTACTGGAAATGACCCCGGTTTTTGTTACAGGGTCTAATAATGATTCCAGTTCTGGGTATTTCTTTCTTAATATCGATATCAGGGGTCCTCACCGTTTGCGTAAGCAAACGGCCTTTCCCGAAATTAATGAAAAAAAATTGATTAAAAGAAAAAATTTTTATTATAATGAAAAAAAATTGATTAAAAGAAAAAATTTTCATTATTAACTTATCTTTTATTCAACTCACTTCGCGTTAATGTTCTGAATTTGTTTCTATGATCTTCAATTACTAAATAAATTTTATTAGTTAAGGGTTTCTACAACGTCTTTTTTTCAATTTTCATTTCAATTCTAATTTTTTTACTTTTCAGGTATTTTATTTTTTTACTCTTTTTAATTTTGGAAAGGCCGGTCAGCAAGCTGACCGGTGAGAGCGCCGGTACCTGAGGAACGGATCAAAAAAGCTTTTGGGGATAAGTTACTTCTGGGATTTAAAAAAAGCTTTTGGGGATAAGTTACTTCTGGGATTTAAAAAAAAGTTTGTGGGGATAAGTTACTGCTGGGATTTAAAAAAAGTTTGTTGGGTGAGTTACTGCTGGGATTTAAAAAATGTTTATGGGGATAATTTATTGCCTGGATTACGTTTGCTTCTGGGCACTTTACTGGAAGGACTTTCATGTCCCTTCAAGTTTTAAATTTTTGATTTGTGTTGGTTCTCGCAGGCACTTATTTCAATAATATTCAAAAAATTTTATCATCCTATCTTTATAAACTAATTTAAAAAAAAGTTATTTATTGATATATGAAGAATTTGAATGGGGATAATAAGTTCGATTAAAGTTCGTTCTGGCATGGGGAAATTCGGTTTCGATTAGATGCCATTTTACTATGGGGATAGTAAGTTCTGTTTAAGGTCATTTTGATATGGGTCATTAAGTTCAGGTCGGGGTCATTTGATAGGGGGTATCAGATATGGGAGCGGGGCATAAAGCCGTTTATGTGACTGCGTTAGCTTTCCTGTTTTATCTTCTGTTTGCGGGGGAGGGGGCTGTGCTGGCAGCCCAGGTCGAGGTGGAAGGGGAACTTCCCGGGGAGGTTGAGGAAAAGGAGGTTATAAGCAGCACCATTACTATTAGCAATATTCCTGCTGCTGCGGATTTTATTACTTTTGATACGGACCTGGTGAAGTACGGGGACAGGCCGATCTACAATTTCACGGGGCTGGAGCTCCAGAGCAATGAGAGCCGTTTTGAGCTTCCGGTTGAAGATAGCGGGGGGAAAATCGTTGTCCAGCTGAATGGGAGGGTTCCGGAAACCAGGGAAGTTAAACAGTGCGACGAACTTACCCTGATAAAATACGACCCAAAGCTGACAGGGTACGCTTACTACAGGATCAGGCTGACCGATGAGGACGGAAACCCGCTGGGGCAAAGCGATACCCGCACGTTTTCGATAGCTGTGCCTGAGATCGATGAGTTCAGGAGGAAAATGACGCTTATGGAGGACTCTTTTTTCAGTGTCTACCTGCAGGACATGTTCGATAAGGGGCTTGTGACCGAGGCAAACGAAATAGCGGACCATGTGATCGAAGAAGAGAAAAAGGAAAGGGAAGAGGAAGAGAAAGATGAAGAGGAAAGTCCCTTTAGCCTGGGCTATGTGATAGGGGGAATTGGCCTGCTGGTCCTGGGCTTTGTCCTGGGGATAAGGTTTGGCGGTTCCGAAGAGGAGGTTGAGGAATGAGCGAAAGTGAGGGGTTGAGGAATGAACGGGAGCGGGGAGGTTGAGGAATGAACGGAAGGGAAAGTAGCTATTCTGCACTGCAGCTTCCCACGGACCTTACCATTGTTGGGATTGGGGGCTGTGGAAAACGGCTTTGTGAGGAGGTCTGCAGGCACGAGTGGATACTTGGCAATTACCTTGCTTCGGGAAAAAGGCTCAGGATCTATACCATGGATACGGATGCCAATGAGAAAGTGGAAGATGAGGTGCAGAGGAGCAAGTTCAGGGCAAGGATCCAGGAAATGGGAGCCAGGGGGAATATCGAATACAGTTACTATTACCTGCCTTCCCTGGCAAACATAAACCAGGTCTCGGACCTGGCAAGCCAGGAAGTTGCAGCCAAGATCAAGGAAAGGAAATCGGAACCTGCCGTGAGCACCTGGTGGCTGAACGACCCGGGGGAGCCGGGAGGCCCTGGGCTGAGTTTCGAGGAACTCAGGAGAATTGACCCCTTCCTGATCGACGATTTCGGAGGAGGCGTGCACAGGAGGAGAGCGATTTCAAAGGCGATCTTCTACAAGGTCCTGAGCCAGGGACAGGCAAGCGGCTTTCCGACCTTCCCGAGTACCGGGACAACGGCAATTATCGTCGGGCTCGGGGGAGGGACCGGGGCAGGGATGTTTATCGACCTTGCCAGGTATATCAGGAGCCTGCGGGGGGAGGCTACCCAGATCTGGCTCTTTGCGGTGATTCCCACGACAAAAGAAGGGGAAATGGAACAGCTAAACGCCGCAATTACGCTTAGCGAACTTGAATACCTTAACATTAACGAGAGGATTTTCAACTATGTGGTGCTCAGCTCCCTTGGGCCGACGGGCTATAAGAAAGGGGAAGAAGCCAGGGTAGAGGTACACGAGTTCGATTCCATGTTCCCCCACATCCTGGCGAACTTCTTCCATATCGAAAAAGGGGATATCAACCTCAGCGACTCGAAACGCCTGTATTCCTCCTTTATTTTTGCGGATGCCCATGTGATCCAGTACCCGGTGGAAGAGCTAAAAACCCTGAAAAAGCAATACGAGGAAATCATCCTGGAACTCGAGAGTATCACAGCCTCCAGAAAAGAAATCAATAGGGCAGTAAAAGGCCTGCTGGACAGTTCCGGGATCTTCGGGGAAATGCCTCCTACCCGGACGGACTCCGAGTTTATCAAGAAGGAGTACACAAACGCCGAGAAGGTCTGGAAAAATGAGATTGGAAAACTCCTTAACTACCAGACCCCGGGCACTGTGGAGTTTTTCATACGCAACAACATCTCGGCAGACGCCTCGGTTGAAAGCATAAGCAGCTACGAAGCCCTGCTGGACTTCATCTCCAGGGTGAAAAGCTTTACCGGCAGCGTAAAGGAAGACGAGTTGAAGGATGAAAATGACAAGAAGCTCTTTCGCCTGCTCCCGGAGACCCTGCAGGGAATAGAAGACACGGCAAGGCTTTTCAAGCGGGTTGCAGGGATCGAAGAGGAAGCTGCAAGAGCCGTGCTCATAAATGTCCTGAAAGGCAAGCAGGAACTTGTGGCTTCCGTTGACAGGCTCAATGCCAGGGCCAGGACGCTTAAAGAGGAGAACCTGGCAACAAAAGCCGAAATCGAAAGCAAGCAGGCTGAAAAGGACTATCTGGAACAGGTGCATTCCAGGGTCGAAAAAGAGGTCGATAAAGCTCTGAATGATAACGACCGGGACATTGAGCAGTACTTTGTCCGGAGAAAGAAGCTTGATAAGGTCCGGGAACACGAAAAGCACCTTAAATCGGAAATTGACATTTTCATCAGCAATTTCGGCGCAGGAACCTTCAAAAGTACGGATAAGGAAAGCTGGCTGAACCTGACCGGGGTCCCGGAGCTCCAGAGAGAAATTGCCGCCATGTCCCATGAGCTTGAAATAGACCTCGCTGACCTTTCCAGGCTCTTGGAATCGATTTCCCTCTACTACTATTACGACTACAGGATCACAAGGATCGAAAAAGGGGGCCTTAAGGAGAAACTTGTCGGGGCCGTAAGGGGGAACAAAAAGAAGCTTCTCAGGAGGTTTGAAGCCCAGAAGCGGAGCATGGAGGATTACATCAAGGGTCCGGGAAGGGACTATGTCCTGGTAAGCCCTCCTTTTGAAATTTACATCCCCGACGATTTCCTGAGCGAGAGCCTGGAGAGAAAGGCTGAGGAACTTAAATCCGGGATTCTGGACTCCCTCTTTTTCGGCCTGGACGCAAAAGCCGTGAAAATAAAGGATGCCGATATCGAGGAAATCGACCGGGCGTTTAAGTCGGAGGACAGGCCTAAATTGAGGAGCCTCCTGAGAGAGGTCCTGACAGGCTACTACCTCCAGAGGGAAGACTATTCGGGGAAACTGGACCGGATTGAGACGGAGTTTCGGGACCTGGGAGGAAAGCTTGAGGCTGAGGATTCCCTTTCCGTTTTCCTGGGGAAAATCGAGGGCCTGACCGAAGAGACCCTTGTTTACAGGCGGGACCTTTCCCGGGAATACGATAAGTTTTACGAGCATTTCACAAGGCTCAGCGATGTCAGGGCTTCGGGGGGTAAGCCTGAAAGCAAGACCATGAGCAGCCTTTACATGACAAAGTTCGGGGACATTAATCCCAAAATCCTCTCCCTGATCGATGAGAGTTCCGACATGAGGGACCTTGACTGGGACGAGGGCGGAAAGCGCGAACTTGACAAGCTTATCGGGGAAGTACAGGTCACCTACAAAAACCTGATAGAAAGTTACAAGCTCGGGATCCATAACCTGATGATCCCTATCAGCACCACCGAACGCTGGAATTTCGGGAAAGCCGCCCTGGTGGTGTCTTCGCGATCTTCCTACATCTCAAGCCGGATTGCAAGCGAACCCATCGCCGACGGGATAAAGGAGGAAATAAACGGGATCCTGGCTCTCAGTAACAGCAACGATGCCAAGCTTGCAACCCACAACCACACAAAGCCCTGGGACATTGCCCTGACCTTCTTTTCCGCAACGGGTTTCCTGGACAATATCTCGCCCCTGACCGCAGGGGGAGGCTTCTGGGAGGTCTATGAAAATAAGAAGGATAACCTGCTCCACCACGTGCTCAAGCTCCATGAAGGAAAATACGTGACCCGAAAAGCCCTGCTTGACCTGAAAGAAGCCGGGGAACTGGCAAACCTGGAAAAGAGAGGGGCAAACGTGGGCGCAAGGATCAATGAACTGTACGAAGAAAAAAGCTTGAGAGAGGCTTTAAAAAATGAGGATACACAGCAGCCTGAAACTCCTCTATGAACTTCCTGCAGCAGGCCTGGTCCTGCTCTTATCCCTCCTTTTTTTCAGCTTTGCAGGGGAGCTGGGGTTTTCGCAGTTTTCCCTGGTGGGAGCTTCCCTGCTGAGTTTTTTTCCGGCATTTTTCCTTGCAAGTGCCGTGGGGATGTTTTTCCACGAACAGTCGAGAAAAGGGGGTTTATTTTTAATTGCGGTCTTTTTGCCCTTCCTGTACTTTCTCCTGTTTGAGCAGGGGATCCTGAAGGCAAACGGGCTTTTTCTCGGCCTCCTTGCCGGGGGGTTTCTGGACTGGAAAGCCCTTCACGACAACAGGTTCGGGCTGCTTACAGGCTATGCAAGGGCAGGATCCAGGCTCTTTTTTTTTGGCGTGGCCGTGTACATCCTTGTCCTGCTCCTGGAACTAATATACCCGTTTTCGGGCGAGGGAGTGAGGCTTTTTCTTGAAAGCGGGTCGCAAAGACCCCTGGACCTGGGGCTGGCTTTACTTGTGGTGCTTGCCCTCTTCCAGCTGACAGCATTTATCCGGGACGTCCGGATTTCCGAGGTCTTCATATACGGGCCCTCAAGGTCCGGAAAAACCTTCCTCCTGCTCGCCCTCTACAACCATTTCGTGAACTTTTATGCAGGCACGCACAGGGAAATCATCCTTTCATACGACACCCGGGGAAACCTTTCGAAAGCAAAAGAGGACGGGCTGAGGATCGAGTCCATGCTTGCGGAAATCGAAGCCGGGAACATGCCCGAGAGCACCAGCCGTACGGACATGGCAATGTACGTGCTGTCCGGGAAAAAAGGGGCTATCCCCATCGAATTTTCTTTCATTGATTACAGCGGGGAGTATACCGATGACCTCACCCCCGAGAAATACGCAGGCGCAGTCAATAAGCTCGATGAAAAGCTGGAACGCTTCAATATAAACACCATCTACAGGCGGATCGGGACCATCAGCTTCCTGGAACAGCTGAAAAAAGAATATTCAGAGGAACTCCAGGGAGAGTTCCAGGACCTGATCCTTGCCTCCATATACAAAAAAATGGAAACTGCCGGGAAAATCATTTTCCTTGTTGACGGAGACTACCTTCTGGACTACCACCTGGAAGGAAGAATGGAACTGACCCGCCTCTTCGGGCTCTATTCCCGGCTCATGGACCTCCTGGGAAGCGACAAATCCTACGCCCTTGTGGTAACAAAAATCGATAAGTTCAAAGACCTCTCCGAAATCCCGGAAGATTCGGCAGAAGCCCGGGAAATCGAAGAAGAAGTCTACAAACTCCTGAGCAAAACCGACACCTTCAGGGAAATCCTCCACAGGGCCCGGAAAGTCCCCATCTACTTTTACACCGTCAGCGTGGACGCAACCCTCACTCCCCAGCTTTCGAGAGGAGGTAAAATGATCGAAGAACAGCAGAGAATTACCCAGATATTCCCATGGAGGGTAGGTGAAATTGCGAAATTCGGCTTCTGATTCCGGTCCTGCTTTCGGGGTATTCAGCTCAAGCGGAAAGCTGCTGGCAGGGAATAAGGACTTCAAAGATTACTCCGAGCTTGCCAAAAGGCTGGACATTAAAAGAAGTGCCCTGTATGTCGAGACCGGAGACGTGACCCGGCAAAGGCTCGGGGACAGTTCCGGGGACAGTTCCGGGGACAGGCCTGGAGACAGGCGCAGAAAAGGGGAAGTCCTTCTCGGCTGCAGCCTCCTGGCTAAAATCAAGCTTGGCAGGGAAGAAAGGGTTGTTTTTATCTCGAAAATCCTCCTGGAGGAGCTTGACCGGGAGGGTATCTGGCTCAGGAAGTTCTACAGGCAGGCAAAGGAGAGAACCGAGGCGCTGGAGTCAATCCAGTATGATGTTATCGGTTTGTGGAAAGCTGAAGACCTGGATTCGCTGCTTTCTCCGGATTTTCCGGGCTTCTCTGATTTTTCGGGTTTTTCTGGTCCCCGGGATTCTTCTTCCCCTGATGAATTCTCTGCCGGACCATCTTCCGGATCACCTTCCGGACCACCTGCCGAATTCTCTGCAAGATCTCTTGCCAGATCTCTTGCTTACCCCGCAGGAATCCTCCTCTCGAACCAGCCGGTTTCGGTCAGGGTTTCGAAAATCGAGGATGGGGTTTTGCTGCTTTTAGGCCTTGTTTCGGGCTTGAAGCCTGCCCTTCACCTGCCTTTCAGCTTTGCCCTTTCCCTCTATCCGTCGGGGCTTGACCTCTCGGCCGGACCCGGGGAGCCTGACCCGGACTTTTTCCTGGAAAACGGGAACCTTCGCTTCAACCCGGCTTCGAGGGGACCGGCTGCTTCCTATCCTGCGGAATATTACGGCTTTCTTTACAGGGCTTTTGTCCGCATGGCAGAAAGGCAGGAATACCCTGTCTATGCGGGAAGTTTCCGGGAAACTGCCGGAAACCGGGAGGAACTTTTTGATGAAGTCAGGAAGGGCATGATCGAGCACTTCGGGCCTGAAATCAGCGACCGTTTCATGGCAAAAGGCGAAATCGAAACCCTCTTCGAACTTTACCGGGACAGGCCCGAATCCCTTAAAGTACTGGCTGACGCCCTGGTTGCAAGGGGCTGGGCCGAGAGGGTCTTCGTCTTCCGGGACAAGGACCTTGCAGCCGAAGTCATCAGGAAACTTAGCAGGGCTGATTCAGTAAGCAAGGGGCTTGAAGCCTTCATGCTGGAACTCTACCGGGGGCTCAACAGCATCGAGGAAAAAGCCGAAGTCCAGGGCTACCTCCTGGAAAAAGGCCTCTTTTACGAGGATTTCGTCTCCGAACTTGCCCTGATGCTCGAAGAAGGCTACCGCAAAGGCGACCCCTCCCCTTCCCTCCCTTCCCTCCTCATGCTTACGGCAAATGTCTCCTTTTACGGGAACCCCGAAGGACGGGAAACCTTTTCCTGGGGGCTTCGAAAAGGCTTTGACCCCCTCAGCCCCCGGGAAGCTGTAAACTTTTTAAAGCACATCCTCTCAACCCTCCCTTCAGTCGGGGAAGGCGGCAAACTGCTCCTCAAAACCCTCATTGGGCTAAAAGCCTCATTCTTCAAGACCACGGACAAGCGCGCCACAGACACGGTAGACGACTTTGTCCTGGAACTCAGCGAAAAACAGGTAGAAAAACTGGACTCCTGGCTCGGAAGCAATTACGCCGAAGCAAGGGATGAAAAAATCCATACCCGCAGGAAAAAGCTTATGAAAAGCGTAAGAAGCGTAATCCTCATCCTCCTGGCTTTAGCAGTCCTCGGTGCAATTGCCCTCGCATTCCTGAACTACGGACCTCCAATCCCCGGAATTGGCAACACCTCTCATGAAGACGAAAATGCATCAGGTTCTGAGAATAAATCCATCTTACAGGTCGGAAACTCTTCGGAAAGTGCCGGAGATACAGAGCCTGCAGATTCTGCTAATTCAACGGATGATTCTGATTCGGAGAGTGTCGAATAAGTCAGGGGGATTTCTCCCCCTTCCTCTTCTAAGAACCGGACTTGCACCTTTCAATGCATCCGGCTCAAGCATTCTATAACCCTTTATGTATCGGGCGACAGTCTTATGACT
>Ga0272442_10001485_pt1 | contig 35686 bp, 30 predicted proteins | sample SSMForm2O_FD_200262 | JGI IMG/M metagenome (GOLD analysis project Ga0272442, IMG submission 200262) | Marine sediment archaeal communities from Little Sippewissett salt marsh, Falmouth, MA, United States - SSM-Form-2O | ecosystem: Environmental > Aquatic > Marine > Wetlands > Sediment ... | reverse complement strand
AGCTTATCGGGGAGACCCTGAGTGGTATTCCGGAATATGTGGACAGGATCTACGTGATTGATGACGGCAGCACGGACCGTACAGGGGAAATAGTGAAAAGTTTCAGGGACCCGCGGGTATTCTACCTGCTCCATGAGGAAAATAAAGGGGTAGGTGCAGGGATTATCGACGGGTACAAGCTTGCTTTGAGGGATGAAATGGATGTCGTGGCCGTTATGGCCGGGGACAACCAGATGGACCCTGCCGAACTTCCCAGGCTGCTCTTCCCGATTATTGAAGGGGAGGCCGACTACACCAAAGGCAACAGGCTTCTTTCCGATAGTTTCAGGACCGGTATGAGCCCATGGAGGTCTTTCGGGAATACGCTTCTCAGCCTGCTTACGAAGATCGGAAGCGGATACTGGCAGGTCACGGACCCCCAGAACGGCTACACGGCTATTTCCAGGCAGGCACTTGAGGCCCTGGACCTTGATGCAGTATATCCCTACTACGGTTACTGCAATGACCTGCTGATCAAATTGAACGCTTTCGGGATGGGGGTCATGGATGTGGTGATCCCGGCTCGTTACGGCAGGGAGAAATCTTCCATAAAATACAGCAGGTATGTCCTCAAGGTCTCACCAATGCTCTTTAAGGGTTTTCTCTGGAGGCTCAAGGTTAAGTACACTGTCCTGGACTTCCACCCGCTGGTCCTCTTCTACCTGGCGGGGATAATTGCCCTGCCTCTTGGTGTGCTCTTCGGATTCTGGGTCTTCCTGCAGGCACTGCTGCAAAACCCACTTCCTTCCTACTATGTCCTGCTGGACCTTTTCATTCTGGGGATGGGTGTCCAGATGCTTCTCTTCGGAATGCTCTTTGACATGCAGGCCGGAAAAAAAAGGGCAGGAAATGTGTGATTCAATAATTGTCGTATGAGTCGGCAGTCACGGATAAGTTCTGCCGGGCTTTACTTTTTTATCGCTCTTCAATTCTTTTTTTAATCGAGATTACGATAAAGAAACTAATTATGGTCATGCCCAGCAGTTCGCTGATGAAACACAGGGATAATTCAGGCTCAAAGGATCTTTTGAACATTTCGATAAAGTATTCCAGGCCTGTGTAGTCTGGGCAACCTCTCGGGAAGCCCCACCCGAAAAGCGGCCAGAAAAAAGTTGCGGGATTTGCCCACATCCTGTCTTCGAGCAGGTGGCAAAGCGAGCCTGCGGCACAGGCAAGAAGGGCTGGGTTCCCTTTCTTTCCATAAATATAAAACCCTAAAAGGGCAAGAAACAGGCTAAATAGCAGGGTATGGCCTATGATCCGGCCGTTTGCAAGAGTCTGGGCAAAGACCAATTTTCCCAGGGGTTTGTCGATAATGTCCGGAAGCATGGAGCCCAGGGCAAGGTACCTGAAATCAATAAATTTCCGTAGGTGCGGAATCATGAATCCCAGTGAGTAAAAGATCCCAAGTGTAACCCCCAGGTGACCGAAAAAAAGCATCAGACTATTATTGGGTTTTCCATTTATATCTACATATTCTGTTTCCTTTTATGTCGTATGTATTCTGTTTCCTTTTATGCCGTATGTATTCTGTTATTTTCTTCCATTTTCTTCCTGGCATAGCTTCCCGCAAATGTCAGGGTGATGCAAAATCCGATTATCTCGGAGGTGAACACGCCCGTATAAGCCGGGTCGTATGCATTGCTGAAGACCACTGCAAGATACTCAAAAAAATTCCCGTGAATCTGGTCCCTGGGAAAACTCCAGCCCAAAAGCGGCCAGAATAAAACTTCGGGGCTTTTCCAGAGCTGGTCTTCGAGTATGTGGCAAAGTGATGCTCCTGCAAAGACAGGGGGTTTCTGGTCCGCTGTCCTGCGGTAGAGGAAGTATCCTGTCAGGGCAAGCAGAATTCCAAAGAGAAGGGTATGGGCAAAGATTCTCCCGCTTCCAATCGTTTCGGTAAGGACGATTCTTCCCAGGGGTTTGTCGATCATGTCAGGAAAAAGAGATCCCAGGGCAACCCAGCGGTAGTCTATTTGAAAGTTTTTTTCCGGGAACAAACGGCCCAGTGAATAGGCTGCCGAATAAACTATTCCCAGGGTAATTCCTATGTGCCCGAAAACGAACATACTGTGTAAAAGAAATTCAGGTTTAAAAGGCTATTGCGTCGACCTGCCAGGTGACCAGCCGGCGCAAAAGTCTGTATTGCTAAACTATTTTCCTTACGAAAAATTAGTTAAATTTTTCAGGCCTGGCATTCGCTTACCAGCTTCTCGACAAGGTCCTGCTTTATGCTGGTGCTCCTGTCTCCTCCGCAGACCATTCCTCTGACTCCGATAATATCGGGGCCTATAGCTTCGAGTAAGGATAAGTCTTCGAATTTAAGGGAGCCCGCTACTGCGACCTGAAGGCCGTTTTCGTGGCCAAGCCCTACGAACTTCACCAGTTCTTCTTCACTCATGAACTCAAATGTGGATTTTCCGTCTTTTACTCCGGTGTCCACCATAACGACATCCGCACCGGCTCTGGCGGCAATTGCCGGAAGGAGCATGGGGGAGATTGAGTTGATGCGTTCGTAGTCCGAATATCCGGAAGCTACAACTCTCTTTCTGGGGTCGTAGTCTTTTACTGCCCTGACCACTCCGGTGAGCAGTTCAAAGGCCTGTTCTTCGGTCTGGATGTCATAAAGGCCGATTTTAATGTAATCTGCCCCTGCAACTGCTGCCCCGAGGGCTGTGAGGGCCGCAGTCCCTGGTTTGAAGTTGAAATCCCCGATGGCTGCACTGATCGGCTGTTTGCCGTTCACGGCTTCTTTTACATCCCGGATTACCCAGGGGAAGTTGGCTCCAAGGGAGCCTTCTTTTGGGTTTTTAACATCTATGATGTCTGCGCCGCCGTTTGAGGTTATAATTGCCTCTTCCCTATTGATAGGACTTACAAGTAGTTTCATAATAAGCCTCTTTTTACGTAGTAAAATTTGAATTCCGGATAATGAATATTATCCTCTACAATACAATATTATCGGTTTTATACAATACTTCCTATTTTATATTTTTTTATAGGATGATGCAACTAAGGGATAAGTATGTTCCGAGTAATTTTTGTGATGGATATATTTAACCGTAACGTGGTTCTCGCAAAAGGCGGGGTCAGGGAAAACTACCGCCCGGTTTCGGAATCAAGTGATGTCTGCAGCAGTTCGGACCCCCTAAAACTGGTCGAGGCTTTGCAGCCCTCGGAAGTCTACATTGCCGACCTTAATGTACTGCAGGGCGGCAGCCGGGAAACTAATGCCGACCTTATCCAGTCCGTGAGTTCAAAAACCGAAACGATGCTGGATTTCGGGATTTCTTCTCCCGGGGAAGCTGAAAAAGCCCTCTCTATTGCAAGCACTGTGGTCATAGGTACGGAGACCGGGAAACTTGCTGCAATCCGGGAAAGCGCTTTCGGGCATCCGGGCAGGATCAATGTCAGTATAGATATCAAGAATGGTAAGGTCCTTAAACGGGACCCTGAGCTCCCTTCCGACCCCTTCGAAATCGTCGAAACCCTGAACGGGCTGCCCCTGAAATGCCTTATTCTCCTTGACATGGACCGGGTAGGGACATCCTCCGGCTTTGATCCTGACTTCCTCGGGGAACTTGCGCTCCGTTCAAAGCATGACGTTCTTCTCGGAGGAGGAGTCAGGAACATGGAGGACCTCCATACCCTTGGAAAAATAGGGGTTAAGGGCGCCCTGGTGGCAACTGCAGTCCACAACTGCTCGATCCCCCTGGAATGGTTGAAGAAAGGGCCGGAAATTGAGTAAGGACATTTGGTAAAGATATTGACAGGGGTATTGAGTAACTTTATATGCGATTATAAGGTTTCAAATTTAAGTAAAAAATTTCCAGTTTAATTTCTAGTTTAGTTTCTAGTTTAGTTTCTAGTTTATGAGGTTTGCAACATGTCAGAAGAAAACATTCCTGAGGAAAGTGGCGGAGACGGTTACACGGAAATCAAGATGGGGGGCGGATGGTACCTTACCATTTCCCTGGCCCACAGTGAGCGCTTCGAGAAGGACTACATTGAAATCGCAAAGGAACGCAGCGGCAATAAAAAGGCCAGGTTTAACCTGAATCCGGCTCATGTCCGGACCCTCGGGGAAGCCCTGGTAAAATTCGCAGACGATAATGGGCTGTAATTCCGGATTTGAGTTAGTTTCAATTCGATTCTTTTCTCTCAAATCTTTTTTATTTTTTCTTATTTTCCAGGAAACCGTTTCTTTTCGTTTTATTCGTTTTCCAGAATCCGTTTCTTTTCGTTTTATTCGTTTTCCAGAATCCGTTTCTTTTTATTTCACTCATTTTTAAGGAATTCAAGGATTTTTTCCACAACTTCCTTTTCAACGTCTTCCTGCTGGCGACTGGCATCGATTATAAAAAACCTCTCCGGTTCTTCTGCGGCAAGCTTGAAAAAGTTCTCTCTGACGCCCCGCAAAAACTCGATTTTTTCGAACTTTGTCTGCTCTCCCCTTTTTCCGCAGCGTTCAACTGCAGTTTCGGGTTCGATGTCGAAGAGGAAGGTCAGGGCCGGAACGACCGTCCAGCCCTCATGCAGGCTCCTTACCCATTCCATTGGCTCTTCTATTCGGTTTTTTAGGGTCATACCCTGGTAAGCGTAGCGGCTGTCGGAGTAGCGGTCCGAGATTACGGATTTTCCGGTTTCCATGGCTGGTTTTACCAGTTTTGCCAGGTGTTCGGCATGGTCGGCGGTAAAGAGAAAGAGTTCTGCAAGCTGGTCGGTGTCCGAGAGGATCGCCTGCTCCACGGCAGTCCCTGTAAGGGTTCCTCTTGTGGGCTCCCGGGTAAAGACCGGGTCAAGAGCCCGGATTTCCGGGTTTTCCTGAAGTCGTTTTGCAACCGTGCTTTTTCCTGAACCGTCAATGCCTTCAAGAGTGATCAGTTTGCCTCTCATGCGGACCGCCGTTTTCCCTTGTTTATTATTTTTTATTTTTTTCGTTATCTTCTGCAGGATTTTTATTAACGGGATTTTTACTGAAAACGTATTCCGTCTATATATAATCTACAGAAGGGCTCCTGCTTCCCATACTTTACCCGGACTAAAATAAGTAGCTATATATACAATATCAAAAATAACCTACAGTAATGACGCTAATCGGAATTATCACAAGGGGTAAGTACGGGCACCGGCTGATTGATACTATCAAGGAACACAGCAACCTCTCTGTTGTATCTGTCGACCTGCCTGAGTTCTTGCCCGTTTTTATAGAGGACCCTGATGAATTTCTGGAAAATATGAATTTTGACACCCGCGTCTTCTCTGCAGAGGTAGTTGTCACTTATTCCCTGCATCCTGACCTTAGCTCCGCAATCGCCCGGCTCGCGGCAGAAGGTGGGGTCCGCTCACTTATCGTGCCAGGGGGCTCTTCGAGGGCTTCTATTCCCGAACTTGAACAGATTTCCGAAGAATCCGGAATGAGCATCGAAGTAGATGAGATCTGCTGCACTCTTGAGGCAAATCCGGCTAACGCATCCTTTGCGAATATTTTCGGCGTTCCGGTGCTCAAAGTAAAAACCAGGGGCGGTAAGATCTCAAAGGTCGATGTCCTGAAAGGAGCCCCCTGCGGAAGCACCTGGCACATGGCAGAGGAGCTTGTGGGTGTCCCCGTAGAAGACGCCCCTCCGAAAGCAGGTCTCCTTGTCCAGCAATACCCCTGCCGTGCTGTCAGGGGAGAAATGGGTGGAATTCACGAATCGGCAGAACTGCATAAACAGGCACTTATAAATGCCCTTAAAGCCGAAGAGCTGGAAAACGAGGAGTGACTATATATTCTTTGAAAAAATATATTATAGATAGGGTTGGGTTATGGGGTTCAGCTTTTTATTTTTCTGCTGAAATATTTCCTGCCTTTTAATTTAGATCTGTTAATTCCAGATTGGTTAATTTAGATCTGTTAATTCCAGATTGGTTAATTTAGATCTGTTAAATTCAGATTGGTTAATTTAGATCTGTTAAATTCAGATTGGTTAATTTAGATCTGTTAATTTCAGATTGGTTAATTCCAGAAAGGTTAAATTCAGAACTGTTAAAATTACTTCGGAGGTGCGAAAATTACTTCCTTATCGATATCCGAAGATTCGGGGCCTGATGAGCTCGTGGCAATAGCATGTGCAGTACATTCTCTGCTGGGTCTCCCCACCACCATCCGAAGCCTCAAAAGAAAAGGGCTGCGAATGGAAAAGGGAAAAGTTCTTGACAGGGAATACACCGGACCCATACTCGAAGAGGTACTCAGGACCAACAAAGTCATGCATGAGGTCCCGAGAGATGGTATGTATAGGGGAAAGCATGTGGTTGTTGCTCCTATCCGCTCAAAGGACGGAAAGGCTATTGCAGCAATCGGGATTGTGGACCTGCTGCCTACCCTCGATCTTTCCGATGTTTTCAGGGAATACCCTGACGTGCTGGAAGAAGTCGAAGAAGCACGAAAACATATGAAGTAACCAGGCTCCTGAGCCTTACCGATAAAAAAAGCGAAAAAATAGATTTATTATTGGAGGGATATGTCCCCTGCTTTTTTTGCCAGGGACAGTTCCTTTGTTTCCTCCAATTAATATTCTGGTTTCAGGACCGAAATTGCTGTTTTCCGGTTTACTGAGGTTTCTCGTATAACTTTGTTTTTGTCAGCAGGGTGCCGTCTTTTGCGTGGGGCTGCCTGAAGACAGTGTCGTTGGACTTTTCGATTTCCCTTGCCTGGGTTGCCAGGACTGCCGCGGCTCCCATGATCTCGTGGCCTGTTGCGGCTGCCAGACATACCTGTTCAATGTCCTTTAACATGAAGCAGGCAGGGAAGTTGACCTGTGCGACCTTTTCAGCCATGTGCAGGGCAGCAAGGGCCTTTGCTTTTGCATAGGGGTTTGTAAAGCCTCCGCTTTCCACACATTTTTCGGGTTTTGCGAAAATGTGGGGGAGTTCCAGTTCCTTTCCGGACTTGCCGGCGTTCACCTGGTCGGCTACCTTGTCAAATTCTTCCTGGATGAGTCTCACAACGCCGCAAAGGGAAAGCACTTTCATTGCATCGGCATTGAAGGATGCCATCTCCACGGGGTCGAGGAATTCCCTCTTTGCTCCGATAAGGGGGTCGACCGGGAGGATGATGTATCCGAAGCCTTCGTCTTCGAGTGCCTGGCGAGCGTCTTTCTTTGTGGGGCCGTCTGAGATAACAATGCAGGGTTTGTCTTTCCATATCTCGCGGGCGGCCTTCGGGCCCGGGGCTGCTGCATTCGGGCTGATTATGACCACAAAGTCTGCGTCCCACTGCTTGAAGCTCTCGGTGTCTGCGGCATCATCGGGGCCCATCTTGGCGCCTGTCCCGCAAACGCGGACGGTGATTCCTTCTCGAGCTGCAATTTCATCCTGGATAAGGTTAATAACCTGGCTCATTCCCAGGTTTCCCATTTTTATGAATCCTATGTTGACCATTTTTACAGAGTCCTGTGTTGACCTTTTTTATTCAAATACTGGAATTCCCAAAGAGTTTATAATCCTTTTGGCAATATTATCTACTCATTGAACATATTTTATAATTTTCTCTTATATTTATAATGATTATTCGGCACATTCCTCCGGTCCTCCGAAAAGCTTAAAAGGGATGTGATTTATTTCAGTCAAAAACGTTGACATCAATGCTGTTGTTTTGTGGTTTTGTTCTTCTACGAAACCCACATTATAATTTGAAAAAAAAACTTTTCCATTGGTGGGCTTAAATGTCAGGGCAAGCATATTACACGAATCTGCGGGGGTACCTTTAAAGCTGGTGCACCGGGCAGAATGCCCTTTTTTGGGAAGTTATCCCGCTACGATAATCTATAACATTCAGGTCCAGGTTTTGATTGAGTGAACTGTCCTATGTATAATTACACTGAAAATAAGCTAATTGTTTTTGATATGGATAGCACCCTTATAGACGCTGAGACCATCGATGAGCTCGCTAGGGCTGCAGGTGTTGTAAGCAAGGTGGAGGAGATTACTAAGAGAGCGATGAGTGGAGACCTCGATTTTGGGCAGGCGCTTTTAGAGAGGGTCAGCCTCCTCAAAGGTCTCTCTCTGGAAACTGCACAGGCTGCTGTGGATCAGATCCCCTTTATGCCGGGTGCAGCGGAACTTATCAGGTATGTCAAGGAACTGGGTTACAAGACCGCAATGGTTTCCGGCGGATTTACAATCTCTGCCGATAAAGTTGGCAAAGCGCTTGATATTGATTTCGTGGTTTCCAACGAATTGCTCGTGAAAGACGGCTATTTTACCGGAGAGGTAGTCGGTCCCCTGACCGAGGGAGATTCCAAGGCGAAAGTGCTTGAGGAATTGGCCCGGAGAAATGGGGTCTGGCCCGAACAGTGTGTGGTCGTCGGGGACGGCGCGAATGATGCCTGTATCTTTGAACGGGCAGGTTTTGCAATAGCTTTCAATCCCAAACCCATCCTGAGGGAATATGCCGATGTGGTCATTACTAAAAAAGACCTCACAGCATTGATCCCTGTCCTTGGATCTCTTTCTCATTTATTTCATAACCAGGCACAGCATGTCGACATCGAACAGTAGAACTATTAAAATGCCAGCTTTTTTGCTGGACCGGGAGGCACAATAAGAGATGCTTAAAGAATTACAGAAAAAAAGAACCGATTTAAAGGCTATTTCTGAAGAATCCAAAGAACAGAGAAATACCTTAAATGCGGAAGCCAGCGCTCTTGCAGCGAAGAGAAACGAACTGAACAAGAAGACCAAGGATCTCATTAACGAAGCCCAGGAACTCAAGGATTCCAGGGACGAGATCAATGAGAAGGTCAGCGAATACAAAAACAAGCGTGACGAGTCCAATGCCAGGGCAAATGAACTTTTTGCAAAGGCCGACTCTATTAGAAAGCAGAACAACATGGGCGGTCCCTCCATCAAGGCGCTCAGAAAGGATATCGACAGGCTTGAGTTTGCCCAGCAGACCGAAGTGCTGAGCACAAGCAAAGAGAGGGAACTCGTCGGCAAGATCACTCAGCTCCAGAAACAGTATCATGTTAAGAAGGTCCAGCTCGAGAACAACGTCGAACTGAAGAATATCCTCGATGATGCTCAGCTGATCCGGGACGAAGCCTCGGAGTTCCATAAGGAACTGGCAGAGTATGCAAGGCAGGCTCAGGAATACCATGAGAAGATGATCACTGCCTTCAAGGAAGCTGACAGGACCAGGGCCGAGTCGGACATTGCTCACAAGGACTTCGTAAAAGCCCAGGAAGCCGCTGACGAGCAGCACAAGATTTTCATCAACGCCCAGAAAGAAATTCGGGAAATTGATAAGGAAATTTTCAAGCTCAAGAAGAAGGACAAAGAAGGCAAAGGTCGCCCGGCAAAGGCAGAACTCCAGAAGGATGCCAAGTCGATTTTCGATAAATTCAAGGGCGGAGCCAAACTCACTACCGAAGACCTGATGACTCTCCAGAGGTCGGGCCTCGTTTAAGTTCCAGATTTCGGAAAAGATTCGCATCTACAAACGATCTTCAATTTCCGTTGTGTGCAGGTTATTCTTTTAACCTGTACCTCTTTTTTCCTGTTGCATACGGAGTTTCGCAGTAGCAGGGTTTAGCAGTAGCTATGCTTTTTTATCAGCAGTATTAGGGTTTAGCAGCAGCTATTCTTTTTTATTCGCAGTAGCAGGGTTTAGCAGCAGCTATTGTTTTTTATCAGCAGTATTAGGGTTTAGCAGCAGCTATGCTTTTTTAGCCCTTGAAAAAAAAGATGACCCCTGCTGAGGTATTTTTGAATATTATTTTCAGCATGAGGCAACTTCTGAACAGCTAGTATGGGTTCATTCCGATATTTTCAGGTACTTTTCCCGGAATTCCGGGTTTCTCATGAGGCAGGTGTCTGCGTTGTAAACCGGGTCTTCCCGGATCTTTTTCCAGACGTCTTTTATTTTATCGGTATGGATGTTTCCGTATGGAAGCGGGATGCAGGCGCAGGGCAGGATGTTCCCTTCGGGAGTGATGTGGAGCCATTTCCGGCCGGCTGAGCAGCCTGTGCTCCGCATTATCTGGGGTATTGGAAAAACCCTGGTGCCTTCTTTTTCTTTTGTCCTGGCCACGAAATCGTCGAATTTCCTGAGGTCTTTCGGGGTCAGGATCTCGGACGCATGGTCCATCCAGCGGCCTGTGGGGACGATTTCATAGAAGGAGAGTTCGTGAGCCCCGAGTTCGGAGGCAAGGGCGTAGAGTTCGTCCAGGTCGTCTATGTTTTCCCTGGAAAGGACCAGGTAGATGTTGATCAGCAGCCCGGCTTCAAGCCCGTTTTTGACTGCGTCAACAGCACTTTTGAAGACCCCCTTCCTGCCCCTTATGTAATCGTGCTTTTCCTCGAAGGGGCTGTCAAAGCTGACGGTCAGGGAATAAAGCCCTGCTTCTTTCAGGCTCCTCGCCTTTTCCGGTGTCATCCCTACTCCGGAGGTGAACATGCCGGTGATAGCTTTTTCCGGGTCCACGTAGCGGATCAGGTCTTCGAGGCCCTGGTAGGTCAGGGGTTCTCCCCCATCGAAGATTATGAAGGTGCTGCCCATCTCAAGCATCTGGTCAATGGAGTCTTTCACGGCTTCGGGGGAAAGTTTTGCCCGGTTTTTCGTATCCGGAAGGGCACAGTGGATGCAGTTGTTGGGGCAGTCTTCGGTAATGGAGATCGTGACCTGGTCAGGGATCATTTTCCCGAGCATTGCGGATAGCTGGCTTTTTACCAGCCTGTCAAAACCGGGGCCCGGGATAGGAGGCATCCAGGTGGAGTATATTAATTGCTTTTCCTCTACTTTCGCGGGCTTTTCCCCCTCAAAGATGGCAAAGTTTCCTGCCATCATTCTTTTCATAATCGGGGAGGCGACTCCGCTGGTTTTCATCCGGACCCTGCCCTGTTCGACTTCGGCGTAGACCCTGAAAAGGGGGTTTTTGTAAAAATCATACTGCATGTTTTCGCGATCCCTTTTTTTAAACCCGTAAATTCATTTGTTCCTGAGAAAAGCCCTGTACTTGAGCATTGCCGCGGGTTTCTTTTTCAGCATGAACATGAAGACCTGCATGGCCTGATCAAAGGCGCTCCCGTGGATGAAGGAGAGGTCTTCTTTTTCAAAGACTTTGACCATCTCGTCGATTTCCCTGTCTGTCATCTTCCGCAGGGTCTCAAGGGCGATCCTGCCCAGGTAGTGTTCGGTCCTGTACACTTTTTCCCAGGCTTTCCGGTACTCCGATAGGGCATTTTTTGAAACGTCTCCTTTTTTAACGGCATCTGCCGCCACGTCCCCGCAGATCTGTCCTGCGTGCATGGCGTAGCCTATCCCTGACTGTCCTGCTGCGCCTCCCACGACCATTACACCGTCCGTGATATACTCGTTCGGGATGCTAACGATAGGGTCTCCTCCGGAGAGTTTTCTTACTACCTCAAACTCCTCTAGGCCCTTGAGCTTTTTGAAGCGCTCAACCCAGGCGTCCAGGTAGGGAGTGGCGTCCTTCCCGCACCTGCGCACATAGGCCCCGATTGCGGCATTATCTCCCCCGCGGGGGGAATACGTGGTCTTCCAGCCCGGAGCGTGGTTTCCAACGTAGTACTCGAACATCTCCGGCTCTCCCAGTCCCGGAGCCTTTATGTCCAGCTCGATGCCCCAGGCGATGTCTTCCGGGTGTTTCATGGTTTTCAGGCCGAGGAGGGAAGCCATTTTCGAGTTGATCCCGTCGGAGATAATCACAAGCTTTGACCTGAAGACTCCTTCGGAGGTACTTACTGCAAATTCTCCGCGGTCTTTCAGGATGTTGTAGGCTTCGATACCGCTTTGCAGGTTCACCCCTATGTCCGTTACCTTCTTTGCGTAAAAACGGTCGAATTTCGTCTTGTCAATGGCATATCCGGGGGTTTCAACAACCACCCTGCGCCCTGACGGGGCAATGATCTGCATGCCTTTCAGGTAGTGGTCCACGTAGGACGGGTCTACCTTCTCGCCGCACCTGTCCAGCATCCCCTTGAAAAAAGAGTTTGCGGGGTGGGGGGGATGCCCGATCTCTTCTTTTTTTTCCAGCAAAATGACATCTGCACCTTTCTCGCAGGCGTTCCGGGCAGCCATCAGCCCTGCAGGGGATGCCCCGATTACAATGATATCAGCGTCCATTTTTTCTATCCTCTTTTCTCCTCTAATTTTGCCTATTCGCTTCTTCCGCCCTACTTTCTTTTCTTTTCTTTTCTTTTCTTTTCTTCTCTTTTCTTCTCTTCTCACTAATTTTGCCTGTGCCTTCCCCGCTCTACTTTGCCTTTTCTCTAACTCTCCGTTTTCTTACCAGGGAATGGATTTGCATCTAACAGAGAAGGATTTGTATCTTACCAGAGAATGGATGTGTAAGCTTCAAGATATATGCACAGCATCACGTCCAGGATCATGGACCCGAACATTACTGCCCTGTAGTTCGACCCGTTTAAAAAGAGACGGCCACCTCTCTCCGGAGTCGGGTGCCTGATAAAGTCAACGCACTGGGCAAGCATCCAGAGTCCCGAGGCAAGGGCTCCTGCAAAGAACACGGGCCCGAGTCCGGCAGACCAGCCGATGATTACCGATGCAATAACTCCCACGATCCACCAGAATGTGACAAACTTTGCGGTAAAGGGGATTCCGAAGGTTACGGGCATGGTGGGTGCGCCTTTGAGCCTGTCACCTTCCACGTCCCGGGCAACTCCGCCAAGAGTAAAGGCCCAGTCGGTAACGCATATCATTAGCCCGAAGCAGATTCCGGCAAGGGGCAGGATCACCCCGTCACTGCCTTTCAGGATTCCTGCAGGGTCAAAAGCCAGCCAGACGCCTACAGGCACAAGCCCGTAGGAGATGCCCACGGGTACGAAACTGAGGAATGTGGTCCTTTTTGCCAGGGCTGAGTAAATGGTAATTGTTCCGGCTGCGATCAGGAGAACCATCAGGGATTCCGGGTTAAGGTATGTGGCTGCAGCTCCTGCAATTGCTAAAAGGAAGAGGGTGTACATGAGCGCCTTATTCCTTGGGACCGTCGAAGAAGGCAGGGGACGGTCGGGAAGGTTGATGGTGTCGATATCAACGTCGCAGCAGTCGTTGAATACGTATGAACTTGTGATGGCTGCAAAGCCTCCGATCACTGCAATAATGAATGGGATGAGTTCCGGAAGCCCTCCGCTTGCCAGGTAGGAAGCCAGGATGGCACTTGAGGCGGGGAGGGTCAGGTCCATATAGTAGAGTTCGGGTCTCAGCAGCTGGAGATAGGGGCTGAGTTCTCCGATTCTTGCTGTGAGGGACAATGTTTTCACCTGTGTTTTTTGATTTTGTTTTTGGTTTTTCGATCATTTTCCGGGAATCGGTTAATAGCCTGTTAGGGGTTAGTTAAGATTTGAATGTTGTTAAGATTTGAATGTTGTTAAGATTTGAATGTTGTTAATAGTTAGGTGCCGGTTAAGGTTTGACTGTTTTTTAAGTAGGTGTTGTTGAAAGTTGGGTATTGTTTAAGTGTGTCTGATTTAAGTCCTATAAACATGCGCATGTCAAAAATGTTTTCTTTTTCTCTCTTTTTCATTCCTTATTCCATTCGTCCCTGTACACAAGTTTCGCCCTTTCCCGGACTTTTTCAAGGAGTGGGTGTTCAAACTCCGGTTCGCAGATGAATGTGAATTTTGCTTCGGGGTTCAGGTCTATAAGTCTGAGGGTATTTGAGAGAGCTGTGCTCAGGGCTTCGTAATCCGGGGTTTTCGGGACTTCGGCGCTGAAGGGGTATACCTCTTCCATTTCCACGGGGTATGCCCCGAAGGGAGCTTTGAAAACAAGGACATGCTTGTACTCTTTTTCGCCTTTTACGGGCCTTGCGCGGATAAGTGCCGTACCTTCGATGCTGAAGCGCTCCAACCTCTTCCCGAAGCGCAGGACTTCGGGCCGGGACGCGGATTCGGGCCCGCAGTAAAAAAAGGTTCCTTTGCTTGCAGGGTCAAACTTTTCGAGCCAGGTGGAATGGGTATAGAGTTTTTTCAGCCCTTCAAGCAGTTTCGGATGGGCGCGGCAGCGCTTTTCCACAAGTTCCAGGAGTTTTCCTTCTTTTATGCACTGCTTGATCAGCCTGATTTCTTCGAAGGTCGCGTAGAGGTTATGCCTTCCCAGGAGTTCCTGCCTGTTTTCAGCTTTTTTCAGCTCTTCTGCCGTGTATTTCGAGCAGACCGGGCAGGAGCAGGGCAGGTAGTTAAGTTTGTCCAGGTGGTAGGTCCCGTTTGCGGTGATGTAGCGTCCGTCCTTTGCGTAGAGGGCATAGGCTGCCGAGTCAAAAAGGTCGCATCCGAGGGCAACTGCGAGAGCGAACATCATGGGGTGCCCTGCCCCGAAGAGGTGGACAGGAGCAACCGGGGAAAGCCCTTTTTTCGAAGCTGCGATAACGTCCACAAGTTCCGAGTAGCGGTAGCTTTCCATGAGCGGGACCACGGCTCCAAGGGGGTAGACTCCGAAATCGAGCTCTTTCAGGTGGGATGCGGCTTTTTTCCTGAGTTCGGGGTAGGTAGAGCCCTGGACAGGGCCTGCCAGGAGCTGGTCGCCCTGTATGAGTTTCCGGGCGGCTTCCAGGCGTTCGGCGGTAACGGCAAGTTCTTCTTCCGCCCGTTTTCTGGGAACGTCGGGGGGAGTCGGGATGTCCAGGGGGACGATGATGTCGCTTCCTATTTTCTGCTGGAAGCCCAGGATCTCCTCGTTAGTTACTTCCACGGAACCGTAAACGGAAAGCTGGAAAGACCCGGAATCGGTCATGATGGGCCCGTCAAAGCCCAGCAGCCCGTGCAGCCCTTTTTCAAGGGCCACGTTTCGCAGTTCCTCTTTCCGGTAGATAATATAGGAGTTGGTGATAAGGATCTCTGCCCCGAAGTTTCGCATCTCTTCCGGGGGGATAAGCTGTATGTTCGGATTTACAACAGGCATGACGGTGGGAGTCTCCACTATCCCGTGAGGGGTCTTGAGTTTCCCTATCCTGCCGCCTGCGTCCTTGTCGAGTATTTCAAATATCGCTGACATGCCGGGGGAATAAATATCTCCCAGCTATATTTAACTTTGGGGATAGGCAGATCGGCGGATAGAAACCGGGATAAGCAGGGTGGATTTAGCAGGCTGCCCGGTAGATGCTCAGGTCTCGGGTCAGATGTCGAGTTAGATGTTGAGTCCTGCATCGAGTCAGATGTCGAGTCAGGCATCGAATCAGATGTCGGGTGCTCAGATCAGGGATAAGGTCCCCGGATTGAAAAGTATCCGGAGATTCCTGTCCTTAGGAATGATTCAAATATAACATCAAGGATTTTTACTGCCAAGAACCACAGATGGACACGGATAAACACGGATTAAAGCCATCTGTGTGCATCTGTGTTTATCTGTGGTTTATTGAGGTTGTATAATTGATATACACAGAGCAATCTCAAATGAAAACTTGAAGATATGTTTTCACCGTTCCTTAGCGCTTCGTTTTTCTGTCCCTTGCTTTGAAAAAAGAGAAACTTGCAGCCTGTTAAGGCCGTATGCATTTTCCTTTCAATCTTCTTTTGCCCGTGGCATGGCAATGATTTCCCGGACCTGCATGGAGAAGAAGTCGTTGCTGTGGGCAGGCCTGAGCACGAGAGCGACGTCCGCGCCCCAGCGCGTACCGCCAATGGCAATGATTTCCGTGTCTTCGGAGACCGGGATATGTCCTGAGTCCGCTGCCATGATCGCGACTTCAACCGCCACCTTGAAGCCTTTTCCGAAGAGGGCGCGCAGGGTGTCGGAAATTACTTCTATCCGGGAATAGCCTCCGAACTTCTTGGTTATTGAACGTTCGATCCCGGAGAACATGTGGGACTGGGTGGTGATGACCGCTCCAAGTTCCTCCAGTTTCTTTTTGTACTCCTCTTCGACTTCCCATTCGCCTTTCTCTTTTTGCCCGTACTGGTGGCTTATGCCGATGACCTTGACGCTGATGTCTTTTACGGCTTCTGCCATCTTGAGGGCGGTCTTTCCGCTGGTGCTTGCAACCACGATATGGGAGATCCCCAGCTCTGCGGCTCTTTTTGCTGCTGCCTCTACAATGGCATCAGTGTTTGTTTCCCCTACGCTGTCCAGATATAAAATCGGTTTTTCCATGAGCGGCTCTCCTTTGAATTTTTAGTTTTGTTTATTTGCTTTATTCTGGCTTTTATAGTCAAAGACCCAAATTCCTTCACCAATCTCAGGCGAAAGTTAAACCATAGAAAGCACGGAAGACACGGAATAAAGGAAATAGGATACGACCCTTCCGTGCTTTCCGTGTCTTCCGTGGTTATAATTTAAGTGTAAATATTTACGTCCGGGACTATAGTTTTATTTGTTTGTTTTATTCCGGCTTTCAGCTTTTTATTTACTTTATCCCGGCTTTCAGCTTTTTATTTACCTTATACAGGCTAATATTTTCTTTTCTTATGAATGTCCTCTCTCCCTTTCTGCAGGTTTTGCACTGGTTTTGCGGGGCAGTTGAGGCCTGATACTGCTTATACATTGAGCATATATGCTGAGTATAACATGTGAGTATGTACGCCGAGTATTAATTATAAACCGGATTTTAATTATATATGGGTTATAACTGGTTATTAATTCTGTCTATGTATATTTCAAAATATTTTTCTCTGTATCAATAAAGGATATATATCAAAAGACCCCCTTTAAATACTATGGAGGGTTTTTGGTTCTCAGGCGTCTGAATACTGTATTTAATTTTTAATTAATTTGAGGGTGAGAAATCTCTCCTGTTCGGGCCTGTGAGAACTTGTTTAAGTATGATTAGGTAAGATATAGTCATAGGGGTTATATTTTCAGTGAGGTGGTACTTTGTCAGATACGGATTATGATAACAATGACGTGAAGATCATTACGAAACCTGTGCAGTCAAAAAACCCTGTTTTGATTGAAGGTTTTCCCGGAATCGGGCTTGTGGGGAACATTGCAAGTCAGCACCTGATCGAAGAGATGGACATGGAGTATATAGGTTCCATCGAGTCCAGGTATTTCCCCTCCATTGCCGTGCTCTATGAGGGGCTTATCAACATGCCTGTCCGGATTTATGAAAGCGTGGAGCACAACCTGATTATCGTGATTTCGGATATTCCTATCAGCCATTCTGTTTCCTATGATGTCAGCAATGCCCTGGTTGACTGGGCAGAGTCCGTTAATGTTAAGGAAATTGCTTCGATTGCCGGAATTGCCATCATGGACGGTGGACACAAGGTATTCGGGGCGGCTACTACCCAGGATATGCTGGATAAGATCAAGGACAAGGTTGAAGTCTTTCAGATGGGAACAATCTCTGGTATTTCAGGCAGTGTGATGGCCGAATGCCTGCTCAGGGGAATTCCCGCACTGAGCCTGCTCGGGGCTACCAGGACCCAGAACCCCGATCCAAGGGCTGCTTCCGCTGTTATTGAGGTTTTGAATAAACTCTACGGGCTGTCGATCGATACCGAACGTCTCATAAAGCAAGCCGAGCGCATAGAAGTTGAATTGCAAAAACTTGCTGAAGATGTCCAGGCCTCCGAACAGACAGGAGAAGTCAAAAAGGAATTCCCAATGTACGGGTGATCCTATGGAGTACATTGCATTAACAGGAATTGCCGATTCAGTGATCGAGATCCTTAAAAAACATTCACTCAGGACTCTTGAGATCCGGAATCCTCAAAATTTCTTCGGAGTGCTCGCACTTAATGTGGGGGACCAGGTCCTCTTGACCTCCACAAGACGGGACGATTTAACGGACGGGACAACCGGGCTCGTTGCAAGGGTCGTGCAAAGGCAAATCTCCACACATTCCATAATCAGTGCAAGTGATTTCTATGTTGAGGAGTGTGAAGCCATGGCTGCCCGCATTCAGCTCGAATGCAGGTGCATGGCAAGGGTACGCAGCGTCATCTCAAACGAACTCGGAAAACCGGTTGTAGTGGATGCCAGGGAAATCCCCTGTTATGAAGCCCGGTAAAAAAAGTTTTCAGGCTAATGATACAGCCTTTTCAAAACTCTTTTTTCTTTTTTGGTTTAACGGATTTCTCTTTTAGTCAGGTTAATTCACCGGAATAACTTACTTTTCACCGGGTGGGCCTTTTCAGAAGAGTTTTGAATAACTTCTTTTTTGGAAAAGGTTCAGGCCAGAAAAGTTTTGAAAAATGCAGGGTTAAAGGATTCCGGGATAAAAAAGAAATGGGCTGCGAAATCCTGAATTTTTCGGCAACCCTTTGTTTCGGTATTTTTATGATTTTTAGCTTTTACAATTCCATGTCCGGCATTTCGCCAGGACCTGCACCGCCACCGACGCCTGCGGAAGCAATTACGTCGTCGATCCTGAGGATCATGATTGCGGCTTCCGTTGCTGCGTTGATTGCCTGGGTCTTGATCCTGAGGGGTTCGATGACGTCGTTTTCGTACATGTCCTCGATCTTGCCGGTGTAAACGTTGAGGCCTGCCTTCTTGTTGCCCTTTTCATGCTGGGAGCGCATTTCCACGAGCATGTCGATGGGGTCCAGACCTGCGTTTTCTGCGAGTGTCTGTGGAATGACTTCCAGGGACTCGGCAAACTTCATAACTGCGAGCTGTTCCCTGCCTTTCAGGGTTGCTGCGTATTCCTTAAGCCTTAGGGCAAGTTCGATCTCAGGAGACCCACCGCCTACTACGACTTTCTGGTCTTCGAGGGCCACGCCGACCACCCTGATGGCGTCTTCGAGAGCCCTTGCGAGCCCGTCGACCACGTGCTCGGTTCCACCGCGGAGGAGGATGGAGGTGGTCTTGCTGTCCTTGCAACCTGTGACAAAGGTCATTCTGGAGCCTGTGACATCTTTCTCTTCTACAAGGCCTGCATACCCGAGGTCGGATTCCTCGATCTCGTCGATGTTGGTGATGATCTTTGCACCGCTTGCGCGGGCGAGTTTCTCCATGTCACTCTTCTTGACCCTGCGCATGCCGAAAATTCCTGCTTTTGTCAGGTAGTACTGGGCAAGGTCGTCCATTCCCTTCTGGCAGAAGACGACATTGGCGCCGGTGGCGATGACCTTGTCAACGATTTCCCTGAGCATTGCTTCTTCCTGGTCAAGGAAAAGTTGCATCTGGTCAGGGGTTGTGATCTTGATTTCTGCCTTTGTGTCGGTCTTCTTGAGTTCGATGGGTACGCTTAAGAGGAGGATCTTTGCGTCTTCGATGACTTCGGGCATTGCGGCATGGACACGTTCCTTGTCCACGATGACACCCTCAACGATCTCGGAGTCGCTTATGCTTCCGCCTGGCCTCTTTTCGGTCTTGATGTCCTCTGCATCGACCGTGATCTTCCCGTCGCTTTCCTCTACAACGGACCTGACCGCCTTTACCGTCATTGCGGAGAGGTGGCCCTTGTAGGATTCCGCGCCCTTTCCGGTGATGGCGGTTGCTGCCAGTTTCTCAAGGGTTACGGTGTCTTCGGGAGAGACGTCGATGGTAATGCTCTCGATGATCTCTTCGGCCTTCTTTGCCCCGAGCCTGTACCCTGCAGCGATCAGGGTGGGGTGTACACCGCTCTCCAGGAGTTCTTCAGCCTTTTCCAGGAGTTCTCCTGCAAGGACTGCTGCGGTGGTGGTCCCGTCTCCTACCTCTGCGTCCTGGGTCTTGGAAACTTCCACGATCATTTTTGCGCCGGGGTGTTCGATGTCCATTTCCTTGAGAATGGTTGCCCCGTCATTCGTGATCACTACATCGCCCATGGAGTCCACGAGCATCTTGTCCATACCCTTCGGTCCAAGAGTGGTCCTGACTGCCTCAGCTACGGCCTTTGCGGCCATGATGTTGTTGCTCTGGGCGTCGGAACCTTGTGTCCTCTTGCTGCCTTCTCTTAAAATAAAGATTGGTTGTGCTGCCAAACTTCAATCTCCTTTATAATGATTTTGAATTTCAATGATTTTTTATTAATTGAATTCTTAAACACGCGATTTTCAGTGCGTAATTTTCCTATTCTTAATGCAAGCACTTCTATATAATATTTGCTCCTAGCTTGAAATAAATCTCCTCTAAAAAAAAGGGCTTCTGCTCCTTTTAATCCTTTAATCCTCCTGATTTTGGCCTTCACTCGCAGGGACTTTTCAGGGTGCAAAATTCATGAGGATTCCCATTAACAAGAGCATAAAAACAATGTTTGCCAGAAGTACGGAAGTTTCTCTTTTTCCGAGGACTTTTAGCAGCATGAAAAACGAGGTCAGGCATATAGCTGTCGAACTGACTGAGAATACAAGGGCGGAACCCAGTGGGAAAATGTTTTTCTCCATAAGAGGGCTCAGCACAAAAAAGTCTCCTCCGTTGCATAAATATGCAGGGGTCCCCAGGCCTAATGCAATCAGGATGCTTACGAATTTATCTGACAGGAGTACGCTGTTAAAAAAAGAAACAGCAAGTTTGCTCATCTTTTCAGTCTTTATTCTAAAAATATTTTAATGGCTCTTGCTGTTTCGGTGTTTCCGTTTCAATGCGTTTTTATGTACTCGATCATCCGGGGGGTCAGCAGCGGGATTATCTGGGGAAGCATGTTGGGCATGAGGTTTTCCATGGCTTTTGGCATGAGGTCCGGGAGCTGCTCTTTCATGTAATCGGGCATAGGGACGCGCTTTTCCACGGCTTTGAGCATGTCTGGCATGACTTTTGGCATGACCGAGGGCATGAGCCTGTGCATCATTACGGGCATCATGGGCTTCATCAGGGCGTCCATGCCGGGCACGTATTTGACCATTTTCATCATGGACTGCAGGGGTGCGGGCATGGCTGCCATCATCTCCGGAAGGAGCTCTACCATAAGGTCGGCCATGTTTTCGGGCTGCATTAGGTCGATCATTTTCTCAAAGGGCACCCATGACTGCAGGGCGTAGTTTGTAGTATCCGGGATGTCATAGCCGAGGCTTCTGGCCACAAGGGCGCCGAGGTCCTGGGATTCTATGTTCATGTTGTTTTTCTCAGCTGCGACACGGAACTGGACCGTACAGCAGGGACACAGAGCCGCAATGATGTCTGCGTTCACATCTACAGCTTCCTGAATTCTCATACCTCCAAGTTTATATGCAACCGGAGGCTCGGCAATCAGGCTGACCACCGAACCGCAGCAGTGAGCCCGTTCCCTGTTGTATTCGAGCTCCCTGTACTTGATCCCGGGGATTGCTTTGAGCAGTTCCCTGGGGGGTTCGTAGATTTTGCCTCCGGCTCTTCCCAGGTGGCAGGAGTCATGCCAGGCAACCACTTTGTTGAGCGGTTTTTTGAATTTGGGCTTCAGCACGTCCAGGCGCTCCACCAGGACTTCGGAATAGTGCTTTGTCTCAAGCCCGTATTCGATACCGAGCTTCTCTGCCCACTGGGGATAGACGGTGTGCCACATGAGCCAGCAGGCAGGGCAGGAAGTGATCACGGTTTTTACGCCTCGCTTTTTCATGTTGTAGACGTTCATCCGCATGATCTTTTCAAAGACGTCCCACTTTCCGGCAACGAGCATGGGAATTCCACAGCATGCTTCCTTGTCAAAAAGCCCTGTGAATTCAACACCTGCATCGTCGAGCATACGCACAGCCCCTACAGCCACGTCTTTTTCCACAAAAGAGGCAGTGCAGCCCGCAAAGTAGGCGTACTCAGCTTCGTCCTTCATCTTTGCCCGGATATCGTCCGGGATCCATTTGTCCCTGTCTTTGCGGTAGTTTGCCCAGATGTTCCGTTCTTTCAGGAGGCTGGCTGCCATGATCTCGAAGGGCGGGAAGGTCATTTTCTTTTCTTCATCAACCAGTTTCCCGCGCATGGTCATCCAGGCGTGTTCGATTGGCATGTCAAGTTCACAGCGAGCATCGCACATCTGGCAGGTGGTGCAGGCAAGGAAGGTGTTTGTCTGCCGCTGGTCGAGCTTTTCCTGGCCTGCCAGGTATTCCTTGATAAAGAACCATTTTCCCCTGGGCGACTGGGACTCCCAGCCCCTTCCATAGTACTGGTCGCATTCGCTCACACAGTAGCCGCACTGGGAACAGGAGTAGGCAAGTTCCGCGACCTCTGCAGGGATTTCCTTTTCGTCTTTGAAGGTGGTCTTCCCTATCCCGGACATGTTTCCCACTATCCGGCCCAGGGGCTCAAATGAAGATCCCATGGAAACGGCAGTGTTCAGGAGCCCTTTTCCTTCCAGGGTCTCGGGGTTCATGATCCCGTTTGGATCAAACTCTTTTCTCAGGGCTTCGATTTCGGCAAGCCTGTCTCCGAATACATCCCTTTTCTTTGAGGCAAAGAAGAGTCCCGAGGAATAAACCCTGCCCCCTTTTTCTTCCGCGGTCTTCAGGATGCTCAGGGATAGGGCAAATGCCGTGTTAAAATGGACCGAGCGTTCCGAATGGGGTATAAAGCAGAGGAGCACCACATTTCCGTCCCCTATGACCATACCTTCGGTAAGCACCGGGAGTTTGATCCTATTCTTGATTTCTTCAAAGACCCTGTCCATCTTATCGAGCGGCACCAGGACCTCTGCCGGGATGAATGAAGGGCCGAGCCTCTTCACCTTCATGGACTTGAACCACTCTTCGGTCTCGTGCTTTGAGATTTCTTCGGAAAGGACCGTGCCTCCCGCATTTTCGATTGCTTCTGTCAGACCTGAAACGTCCCTCGATGCGGGGTACATGAAAGTGCAGACGTAAGCCTTCGGGAGCACGGGCCTGTCCTTATCCACGACTTCTCCGTAGTGGAGCTTTCTGGGCGCTTTGTTCTTCATGTCCGCCCATTCGGGGTTCAGGAAGGAAATTGACCAGAGCGGAACTTTCTTCTCCCTTATGGTCTCGACGGCTTTCCTGAGGGCTGCAGCGTTCGGGAAACTGGCTGAAACTGCGTTTCTTTCTTCCTGTTTCTGGACTTTCAGGGTAACTTCCGTGATTATGCCTGTCGTCCCCATGGTCCCTATGAGTTTGCCGAGTTCGGGGCCTGAAAATTCCCTCCGCTTCCCGTTCGGAAGGACTATCCGGATACTTTCCATGCTATCGTGTCCCCATCCAAACTCATAACTTCCGTAGCCTGCTCCGCTCTGCATGAGCCAGCCCCCTACGGTTGAAGAAGGGGCGCTTGACGGTATGGCTCTGAGGGAAAGCCCTTTTTCGTTTAGCTTTCTCTCAAGTTTTTCCCAGATGATCCCGCTCTGCACAACGGCTGTCTCTGTTTCCGGGTCAATGCTAAGGACCTTCTTCAGAAGGGTTACCTCAGCGACAATCCCTCCTTTTGTCGGGATCACTCCTCCGTATCCTGAAGATGCCCCTGCCCTCGGGACAACCGGTATCTTGTGCCGGTTTGCAAATTCCAGGAGTTTTACGGCATCTTCTTCACTTCTGACTTTTACTACCGCAGCAGGATCGGTATTTCCTATCACTTTCTTTACAAGAGGTGGCAGGGCTCCTATGTCGTGGTTATAGTAGTGACGTTCTCGTTTGTCAAGATTGACGTACTCCCCGAAGATTTCCGTAAGCTCCGTTTTCTGTGAAGCTGAAAGTTCCGGGACACGATCTGTCATGTTCTTTTCCCCCTGGATTTGTTTCCGGATTCCCGTAAACCGTAGAATGTACATGGTAATGTACATGAGCTGTTGAATGACCCCTGTCCGGCTGGAGTAAAAATCCATGTCCAGCTGTAATAAAGTCAGATCTGATCAGTAAGGTGTTTCCGGGCTCCCCATATTCTATATTGTATTAATTGATTTTAAATATTTACAGAAAATTATATTTTAATCTTGATTCTGAAATTGGATCGTCCTGCGTTATTAAGTTGGTATTTTTGAGCAGAAATGGAAATAATGGCTGGCTCCGAATTGTAATTGTTGCCGGTACAACCGGTATTCGGAATCTCACACCATTCTTGTCTCCGGGCGCTGAAGGCGGCCGGCCTTTCCATAATAAAAATGAGGACGGAGAATAAATGGAAAGAAAAGCAAAACCAGTATAAAAAAGGAAGGAATTCAAATAAAAATAGAAACCGATACAATTTGCAAATATTTATTCCAATATCTCTTTTGTTTCTTTTTTATGAGGGCCGCCAGACAAGCTGGCGGAGGCACCCTATGAAATCTAATTTAAAAACTGTTTCCGGGTTCAAGTGAAATGTTTTCTTTAACAGGCAAGCATTCATTTTTTTCTTATAAGAGCAAGAAATGTGCAAATTTTTCTTATAAGAGTAAGAAATGTGCAAATCTTTTATGGCTCTGGAGAACTATCGACCGACTTATGGGGAAGCACTTGAAATTGAATGAACTAAAAATTGTATTAAAAAACTAATAATTGTAATCGGCCTAAAATGAAGATGCTCAGAAATGCAGGGCATCTTTGGGGCATGCACTAACACAGCGTCCGCATTTGATGCAGTCGGACATTGCCTCGCTGTTACAGACGTCGAGCTGCATCGGGCAGACTTTTTCGCATTTTTTGCAGCTGATGCAATGTTCCTCTTTGATCTGTAACTGGTATTTCTTGCCTCCGAGCAGGTTCTGGGCTGTGCCCATCGGACAGAAAGTACACCAGGCCCGCGGGCTCAGGAAAGTGCCGAGGATGACTGCAATTGCTGTGGTCACAATGCACATGGTCACCAGGATCATGCCTATTTTTTCAAACATATTCAGGGTCCCTATGACGCTCATGACCCTGTAGCCCATGAAGCCCATGAGCAGGAGAAAGACCGGAATCCTCAGCCAGAAGCTCCTGAACACGGCGGGGATCTTTTCATTTTTGGAGATTTTTGAAATCCAGAAGTCCACCAGGCTTCCCCTGGGGCATAGGTTTCCGCAGAACCAGCGGCCTTTGAAGGGGCTTATAAGAAAGATGGCGGCAAAGATTAACAGCATGAAGTATCCGAGTGCAGGGTACCAGAGCCCTCCGATGGACACTATGAGGACAAGAATCCCCAGGTAAGGTGTTATTTTAAGCAAGTTTATCTACCTCTGTTTTCCCATTGTTCCAGTTCCTGCCCTAGCCTTTCAGCCCAGGTCTGGACAACGCTCATGATTATGTTTTTAATTTTAGTTCTCGAATGAATTTTGTAGATGAATACGTAACCTCCCCCGTCCAGGTTTTGCTGGGACCTCTGAAGGATTTCTTTTTCGTACAGCTTTTTCACGGAGCGCTGGACAGTGGAGATGTCAAGTTTAAGGGCTTTTGAAAGAGTGTCAGTGTCAAACCAGTGTTCGGTATCGTTTAAGAAGTGCTTCAATACCTTCAGGTCAGCCCTGGTAAGGTTCAGGGCGCATTTGATTACGTCTTCTACTTTGAATTCCTTGCATGCAAAGTCTATCATCGCATTCCCTCCCTAATCTCGCAGTACTGTATTATATCTGCAGTCTTATATAAGCGCTGAGAAGTACGGAATTCTGCCGCTAAAAAATAGAAGTTCTGTAATTTTTTCGTTTCAGGGTGTATTCCGGAGAAAGGACTTTTAAGCAGCTATGTCGGGCAACTATACTCGAAAATAAACCTGAAATAAGCTTGAGAAAATGCTTGAGAAAATGCTTGAGAAAATGCTTGAAATAAGCCTGGGAAAAAACCTGGATAAAGTCGGTAAATAAAAAAGAAAAAGGTGCAATTCCTTTTTATTAAAGCATCCGCCTTCTTTTCCAGAATATTAACTTAGATTTTCTACACTATTAAACCGGATTGTGAATTTTGTTCCCTGATCTCTTTCAAGTTCTATCCAGCCGTCTATTTGTTCAACAAGAATATTTATTAGCTGGAGGCCGAGAGATTCTGCATTTTCAAATTCTATTTCTTCTGAAATGCCTCTTCCGTTGTCCATTACCGTCAATGTGTAAGGCAGGCTGTCTTTTTCCACATGGTCCGTGCTATGGTCCGAAACATCACATCTTGAGGCAGGAGTGTCGGTCCTGCAAAGGTTGATATATATTTCTCCTTTCTTCCCTGCAGGAAAGGCATGTTTCAGGGCATTTGAGATCAACTCGTTGACAATAATTCCGAGAGGAATTGCGGTATCCATATCAAGGTATATTTGCTCAAGGTCCATACTCAAGCTGATATTTTCATTTCCAAAATTGTACAAATTGAAAAGATCTGCAGTGAGTTTATGGAGGTAAGCTGCAAAATCAATGGCATCGAGTTTGTCCCCTTTGTAGAGTTCTTCATGAATAAGAGCCATTGAAACTACGCGGTTCCTGCTTTCTCTTAAGGCTTCAAGCATTTTTGCGTCACTGAACTTTTCAGCCTCAAGGCTGAGAAGGGAACATATAACCTGCAGGTTATTCTTGATCCTGTGATGAATTTCTTTTATCCGGATTTTATCCATCTTCTCAAGGGCTTCTTCAGCCATTTTACGCTCGGTTATATCCTGTATTATTCCTCTTATTCGAACTGGGATATTTTTTTCATCAAAAACAACGTCTCCCTGCGCATGGATTATGCTTCTTTTTCCATCAGGTAAGATAATCCCGCATTCGATGCTAAAGGGTTCCCCATTTAAAGCTTTTTGAGTGGCATTATTCACACGGTTTCGATCTTCCGGATCTACATAATTCAAAAACGCATCGTAAGTTCTGCCGAATTCCAGGGGGTCAAGTCGGAAAATGCGGTATATTTCATCAGACCAGTATATTTCATTGGTCAGCAGGTTCCAGTCCCAATTCCCGATGTGGGCTATTTTTTGGGCTTCATTGAGCCTAATTTCGTTTTCCAGCAATGTGTTACAGGCTTCTTCAAGTTCGGCTGTGCGTTCTTTAACTTTTTCTTCCAGGGTTTCATGTGCTTTTTTAAGGGCTTCTTCGGAATGCTTGCGCTCTGTGATGTCGCTGGCGGCACCAAACCACTCAATGATTTCGCCGTTTGAATCTATTATCGGAATCGCACGCGAAAACGTCCATCCCGGGCTGCCGTCTGCTTTCCGGACCCGATGTTCAAGTTCGAACGCGCTCTTTGTCCGGATGGCTTCATCGATTGCGGCAGTCACCTGGGGCTGATCTTCTGGGAGGATATATTCCTGAAGCCAGGTGCGGCTTGGACTTTCAGTGTTAGCGAGAAATTCCCGGCCATGGAGGTGGAGCATCTCGCTCCAATCCGGACTCATGCGATATACAACTTCCGAACTGGCCATTGCCAGAGCGCGAAAACGTTCCTCACTCTTCCGTAGCACCTCATCCGCATGCTTGCGCTCTGTAATGTCAGCAAGAGTGACTACGCAGCCTATTATCTCCCCCTCGGAATTTTTCAGAGGACCCGAGTTTAAAAGTAAGTGAAACTTCTGGCAACCTTTTATTTCCAGTGTAGTTTCAACCCCGAGAATGGAAGAGCCCTTCAGAGCAGAGATGACAGGAAAAATACTTTTGCCAACGTCTGCTCCTTCTAAGAACCTTAAATTTATAATATCTTCAAATTTCTGGAACTTCGGATCGCACCCGCAGAGCCCGGGCACGGAGTTGCTGAACCTGGTGATCCTCCCTGACCTGTCGCAGACTATTATAGCCTCTGCAGCCTGCTCTATGATCGACCTTGCCAGGCGCTCGGCAGCGAGAATCTCTTCATTCTTCTTCTGTGCGGTCAGATCTGTGACCACGAGGCACCAGGCATTCGGAGTTCCCTCTGACTGTAATGAGCTAATGGACAGGTATACGGGCAAAAAGTCCCCCTCTCCAGTCCTTAGTTTTATCTCTTCTGCACCTCTCCCTTGCTCCAGAACTGCCCTAAAGGCAGCCATATTCTCAGGTTCGATGAATTGGTAGACAGAACTGCCTGTTACAGCCTGCAAAGGCATCTTCAGGAGTTCTGCAAATTGGCGGTTACAGTAAAGGATGCTGCCGTCGAAGCCGAGAGTGGCGGTGCCTTCGTTCATTGTCTCTACCAGGACGCGGTATGCACGATCTGCGCTATCAAGGGTGAAAATTAACTCCTCTTCAGGTCCGGGTATTACCAGGGCATCCAGGTCTCCCTCTGTGATTGCGCGTTTGAGTTCTTCAGCCTCTTCCAGGCGTGCTCTCAGGCTCTCCATTTCCTCTCTCAAGGCACGATTCTCATCTAAAAGTGCCTGATACGATGTGGACTCCTGTTCTTTTCCCAATTTAGAACTCATCTTTACATCGTCCTTTCAAAAGCCTGCCGTTGAGATGGGGTCTTACTCAATTCCGGATGAAAGAGCATACCCTATGTGCCGGGAAAATTCAGAGAGGTTCTTTTGCTTATTTTTTTCATCAATTCACTCCCACGTCCCCGGGTTTCAATTGCTTCCCATATTTCAATTACTTTTTATCTGATTGGGATTTCAGGTCCATTCCGAGCAGAACCCTCTCAGTGTTCTCCATGCTGCCAATTAACCTCCTTAAAGGGGGTGGAAGCTCTTTTACAAGGGTAGGAGCCGCTACTATCTGGCCGTCTTTCGCAAATATTGGGTACTGATAAATATCTATGATTTCCAGCTTATACTTGCCAGGCAGGTGCTCTTCACATATACGCTTGATATTGGCTATAGCCTGCATTGATTTAGGGCTCATTCCAGCTACATACAGGCGCAAAACGTATTCATCATCCTGAGCTCTGGCAAGAGCTTCTTCAAAATCTTCTGTGGAGTCTTTGATTTCCGATACCCCTGTCTCCCCATTTCCGGTCATTCAGTGTCACTCCATCTGGCGCAGGTCCAGGCCTATCAAAACGCGCTCGGTATTCGAAAGATCCCCTATGATTTTCTTTATCGGCGGCGGGAGTCTTCTAACCAGCGTCGGGATCGCTAATATCTGGTCTCCTCTGGCTAACTGCGGGTTCTCCAGCAGGTCTATAACTTCAATCCTGTATCTGCCGTCCAGGTGCTCTTCGCAGATCTTCTTCAAATTTGCGAAAGCCGTCAGGCTTTTTCTGGTCTGGCCAGCCACATATAGCCTTAAAATATAAGTCTCCTGCTCAGGCAAGGTATCAGGCTCAGCAGATGCAGGTTCTTCGTTACTTTGTGCTTCATTTTTCATCGAGTTTCAACCGCCTGGAACTAAGAAAGCTAATCTATCCTGAACAGGCTTTTCCTCAGGCTTTTCCTTGAATTTTTTTTCCTGATGCTTTTTCGCAAGGTTATTTCGTAAGAACTTTTTGGTGCTCTCGGTTTTAGTTAATTGCTGTCGGTTTTAGTTAATATGCCAGATATGAAAAAAATGTTCGTTTTATCAGGACATCCATTTTAACAGAATGTTCATTTTTACAGATTTTTGATGGCCATCACATAAATCACTGCCGATGTAAGGTCTGGATTACCCCGCCTTATTCTTCCCATTATGATTCTAGTTCCCCTTCGAAAGGAAACTTCTGTTAAGAAGTTTATTCTTTACAAAATCTTTATTTTTCGTGAGGTAATGGTCTCTTCCGGGCACTTTTAAATGTCGGGCACTTTTAAATGAAACGTTTGCCCTTGAATTCTTATTCGGAAGTGTCTGCTTTTCTTATGCTGGCGATCTCTTTTCTGTTATCCTCGAGGGCCTCACACCTGAGTTTATCCTCTGAAATAAGCCTTTTCAGCTCTTCTTTCTCCTTATCATACTCGGAGTTCAGGGCTGTAATCCGGGCATCAAGGGACTTGAGTTTGCTTTCCAGCTCTATCTTCCTCTGTGCCACCGCCTTGTTTTGAGCTGCAGCCTCAGCTAGCTCCTTTGCTTCCATGGCAGCTCTGGCAGAGCCCATCAGCAGCCCTCCTGCGGGACCCAGGTATACGTCCTGAATTTCGATGCCGTTATCAGTCAGCAGGTATTCCCTTATCTGGTTTGAGTGTTCCATGCCTCTTGACTTAATGACTGAAATGCCGCGGTTGAGCTCGCTGTCACTCTCGAAAAAGCGGAGTTTTATCCAGGTATCCATGAGAGAGGATATGCCCTGAGCATTCACGCCTTCGGCGCTATCGTGATCCACCAGGCTTGTGCATATGACAGTGACATTCCTGAGCTTCATGTGGTCAATAAGTCTGGTAAGCATTTGCTTTACCTCATTATCGGTGCCTGCGTTGCTCAGGTTGGAGATCGGGTCTACTACCACCACATCCGGTCCGAATGTTTCCATGCTTCTGCGAATATCTATCAGATGCATCTCCATTCCGTAGGTCACGGGTCTGGTGGCATCGATCTGCATCATTCCTGAGTCGATATAGGGCTGCAGGTCTATACCTATGGATCTCATATTCCTGATTATCTGGCTCGGCGACTCTTCGAAAGCGAAATACAAACAGCGTTCTCCCCTCTCGCAGGCAGCTTTGCAGAACCGGGCTGCAAAACTGGTCTTTCCCGTACCTGCCGTTCCGGAGATCAGTATGGTGCTTCCGCGGTAGCAGCCCTGGTCTCCAAGCATGGTGTCCAGGCGTTTTATGCCGGTGGATATTCTCTCTGCGGACGCCTCATGCTCCAGGCTCAGAGAGGTGATGGGCAGGACCGATATCCCGTCTTCCTCTATCAGGAAGGGGTATTCGTTGGTGCCGTGCTTCGAGCCCCTGTATTTAACAATCCTCAGGCGCCTTGTGGCTATCTGCTCCTCCATCCTGTTGTCAAGGAGGATTACGCAGTCAGCAACGTACTCTTCAAGCCCGTACCTGGTGAGGGATGCTTCTCCCCTTTCACCGGTAACCACGGCAGTCACGCCTTTTTCTTTCAGCCATCTGAAGAGCCTGCGAAGTTCGGAGCGGAGTATGGTCTCATTCTGGAACCCTGAAAACAGAACCTCCAGCGTGTCCAGAGCCACACGCCTGGCACCTATGGAATCTATGGCTAGCCCGAGCCTTATGAAGAGCCCTTCAAGGTCGTACTCGCCTGTCTCTTCTATCTCACTCTTATCGATGTGAATATGGTCGATTATCAGCCTGTTCCCGGCTTCAAGATCCTCCAGGTCAAATCCCAGAGAGGCAAAGTTCTCGGTCAATTCCTTGGAAGTCTCTTCAAAAGCTACGAAGACACCGGGTTCCCCGTAATTCCGGGCTCCCTTTACCAGGAACTCCATAGCCAGAAGGGTCTTTCCCGAACCCGCGCTCCCGCACACGAGGATCGGACGGCCCTCCGGCAGCCCTCCATAGGTAATTTCATCAAGACCCGCTATGCCTGTCGGGGCTTTTTTCAGGCTTTTTTCTTTCAGGGTCGTGCTTTTTTCTTCAATCATCGAATTACCCTTTTTACGCTAAAATATTCGGTATACCTTGTTATAAATTCCTATTTCTCATTAAGCCTCTAGCTATTGATATATTTGGAAATAAACAAATTTTCTCCCTTTAGAAGGGAATTTCTCCACTCGCTAAAAACAACTTACTAAGTTATCTTTTAATCTTGTATTTAACCGTATGCAGGTGATCTTAACTTCTGAAAATAGGACACTTTTTGAAATTCCTTCTCATCTGGCAGAATAACAGTATAACACTGTTGGCAGAATAATTACTCACTGTTCTCAGAAATTTCAAGTTTGCCAGGCAGTTAAATCACAAAAATAAATCAAATCTATTTGAATATGCAAAATTTTACTTCAAAGGGGGCAAAGTTTACCCGGAAAACTCCTTATTCTATTCTGTCCATTCTCAATCACTTTTGTGATATTTTCTATCATATTCACGGTGACTTTTGTACTTTTGTCTAAAAAACTTCCCGTTATCTGTCCTGCACAGATAAGTTTTTATATCCCCTATTTAATCTGCAAATTGAGGTTAAATGAGCGGTACAATCTCTCGGGTTTCTTCTCCACAAAGAAACCTTACTTTAGAGTCCTATTTCCAGCTCATTTTAATCCACAATACTCCACAAAACTCCACAAAAAAGTCCGGCAGGTTTATCCTTTTTTCCTGCCGGCTTCCACACTTTTTTTAAAAAATAAGTTAAATAGGCTCTTCTTTTGTGTAAAAAAGCTTTAAAAGGGCTTATTTTTTGCAAATCTCTTTTTAAACATTCGTTATTATATAAATCAATTTTAACTAAATCTTCTTTATACAATGAAGCTTTATATATTTCTGTTTTATACAATCCGACTCTAAATAATTTCCTTTTTTGTATGTAAATTCTTTTGAATGAAATGGTATATTTCCGGAGTTATCTCCGGAATTTACATGCCGAGAGCTGTCTGGGTTATCGTATCTTCTATTTCATCCCTGAGTTCTTCAGGGATGCCTTTTATGCCCACGTCCAGGAAGCCGCGCACGATCATGCCCACAGCCTCGTCTTCGGTCAGTCCCCGTGCCATCAGGTATTCCACCTGGTCCTGGGCAATCTTTCCCACAGCTGCCTCATGGGTCAGTTCTATATCGTCCACATTTGCTTCCAGGATAGGGATTGCCCGCTGGCTTCCTTTATTGCTGAGGACGAGCCCCCGGCATTCCAGGTGTCCTTTTGCGCCGACAGCGTTTCCTATCATTTCTCCTCTTGCAATCACTCTCCCGCCTGTGGTGATTGTCCTCGAGATGAGTTCGGCCCTTGTGCCCGGGGCATTGAAGACTGCCCTGCTTCCCAGGTCGAGTTCGGAGCCAGGGTGGGCGATTGCGATGGTGTTAAGCCTTGTTACGGCCCCTTCTCCTTCAAGCCTGACAGTCGGGAAAGACTGGACCGAATGCACCGGTTTGAGGCAGATGTAGTTGCTGATAAAGGTGCCCCCTTCTTCCACATGGACAACAGTCCTTGGGCGGACCCCTATATTTTCTGCCCAGTTGTGGATCATGGTGAAGTTCAGGGTGGCGCCCTTTTTTACGTACATTTCGGAAATTCCCAGGTGCAGCCCTTCTTCAACTCCTTTCTGAGTGGTACAGCCCGTTATGATGTCGAGCCTGGCTTCTTCTTCCACGACAACTATGTTGTGCACGGTCTGGGAGACTTTCTTGCTTCCGAGCAGGAGGCAGGTCTGGACCGGAAAGACGGTTTTTTTGCCCTCAGGTGCCCGGATGAAGTATCCGTCCGCATCTTCGAGGTAGCTTTTTGCCGTGTATTTGTCAGCGTCCACGGCTACAAGTTTCCAGGCGTAGTCCTTGAGCCATTCGTGCTTTTTCAGGGCTTCCCGGGTGGACATGAGCTCGATATTTTTGTCTTTCAGGGAGGCATGGGAGATTGCATTGTCTTTCATCAGCAGGGTGCCTGCCCGGCCTTCCTCGCTCGGGAGTACTCCCACCTGAAGGAGAGTCCTCTGGCTTTCTTCGTCCAGGGTCTGGAGATCTTCAATGAGCTCGGAAACCTTTGAAGCTTCCCCGAATTCCTCCAGTTCGAAATCTTCCCCGAAAGCCGCTTTTTTCCCGAGAGCGCTTTCGGCTTTCTTTTTCAGGTTTACCTCATCAGCTTGCATTTGATACACTCCTCATACCCTTTTTTCTTGATTTCTTCCAGCAGTTTCGTGGGGTTCCCCGAACACATAATCGTCCCGTTGCAGAGGATGTATCCCCTGTCAGCCTGCACATAGTTCAGGACCTGGCCGGTGTGAGTGATGATAAGGGCTGATTTTCCTTTCTTACAGCGTTCCCCGATGCACTCAATGCCCTGTTCCAGCAGTTCCCGGATCATTTTTCCAACCTGCCCTATGCTCACAAGGTCCACTCCGGACTCAGGTTCGTCCAGGAGGTAGAGGCCCGGGTTCTGGGCTGCAAGCTGCAAAAGTTCGGAGCGCTTGATTTCCCCTCCTGAAAAGCCGACATTTACGTCCCTGTCCATGAAGCGTTCCATGTCAAGTTCTTCGGCAAGTTTTTCCGGGTCATTCTCTCCTTTCGATGCCGCCTTTACAAGGGCCCTGAGTTTTATTCCCGACATGTTGGGGGGGCGCTGCATCATTATCCCGAGGCCTCTCCGGGCTCTCTCGTCTACCGATAGGTGGGTTATGTCCTCTCCGTTGAACAGGATCCTGCCCTCGACTATTCTGTATTCGCTAAAGCCCATGATTGTCCGCATCAGGGCGGATTTCCCTGCTCCGTTAGGCCCGAAGAGTACGTTAGTATACCCTTTCCCGACTTCAAGGTTGATGTCATGGAGCAGGGTTTTTCCGTTGACCTCTACTCTCAGGTTCTCTATTTTAAGCATCGGCAATTCTCCCTAATTTTTATCCGGCATGTTTCCTAATTTCTCCCGCATTCCGGAATAATAATTTTCCAAATCACTTCATTCAATAGACATTCAACTCTGCAGGCAAAAACAGAAGAAATACCAACAAAAAATTACTTTGCCCAACTCTCCGCTCTCCCCGCAAGAATCCTGTATTCTTTTAAGAGGGCATCGTATTTCTATTATGCGTTCTCTTAATCTCTTGCTTTTTCCTCTATTCCCTCTGCAAAAGCAGAGGATTACTTTGTTGAAAAAAGTGTACTAGCCGGTCAGCTTTGTTGAATATAGTAGTAAGATATGAAAGAGTTGTGTATAACTAATGAACAGGAGAATTGCCAGGGAGGAGGGGAATAATTAAAGAGCAGGGAAATTCGTGGGTCCGGGATTCGTGAATAATTCACTCTAATTCAATGCGCAGTCCGGCCCCGATTTCTACATATTCTTCCTTAAACAGCTTTTTTATTTCTTCTTTATGGGTTGTGCAGTGTCCTGCTGCAACAAGTTCCAGCCCTTCAAGCCTATCGAACTCCTTGCTGTCGTGCAGGCCTCCGATGATTCCCCTTACCTTCCCAAAGCTGAGGGCAGAGTCCATGATAGCCGAAAGCCCGGGGTGGGCACAGCCTGTAAGCACGTAAAGGGCCTTCCCAGAATCGAGGATGAGGGACTGTTCTTTGATTTTATCTCCCAGTTCTCCGGTGCTCCGGACTCCGGGAATTATCTCCCGGCTTTCACTAATTTCTACGAGGCTGGCTCTTTTTGCAATTTCAGCTTTCATGTTTTTTGAAAAGGAAGCAGGGACATAGACCGTAAGCCCGGGACTTGCCCGGAGGATTTCGGGCACCCCGCCGATGTGGTCCCAATGCTGGTGGGACAGGACGAGTTTTCGGATGCTTGCGGGGTCGATTTCCAGTTTTTCAAGGTTTTCAAGAAGGAGCCCGCCGTCCCAGCCGGTATCAAAAAGGAGCGTTTCTTCTTCCGTTTCAAGGAGGGCTGCAAAGCCCCAGCTTCCTGTAAATCCCGGTTTTGCCTCGTTGTCATATACTATTGTCAGTTTGAGCATCCTTCCACCCCTCTTCTTCACTTCTCTACTTCACTTTCTACTTCACTTTCTACTTCACTTTTCTACTTCACTTCTCTACTTCACTTCTCTACTTCACTTTTCTACTTCACTTCTCTACTTCACTTCTCTACTTCACTTTTCTACTTCACTTCTCTACTTCACTTCTCTACTTCACTTCTCTACTTCACTTCTCTACTTCACTTCTCTACTTCACTTCTCTACTTCACTTCTCTACTTCACTTCTCTACTTCACTTCTCTACTTCACTTCTCTTCTCTTCTTTTTCCCTTCTTTAGTTTCAGAGTTCGGACATGCTGCTGTATTCCAGCACCGTTGAGATCGGGTCGGTGATAATCTCTATCCCGGTTTCTTCAAGGGCGCAGATGCCGTTGATTCCGCCTACCACAGCGATCCCGAACTTTCCTATTTCAACGGGAGCCCCATACAAAAATTCGTCAATCTCTCCCGGGGCAAGGCAGCCTCTTAAACCGGCTTTTTCTGCTTTTTCAATTATTTCTTTTACCCTGTCATATGCCGAAGAATTGACCTGGCGCATGTTGGCAAGGATTTTTCCGTTCCCGTTTTCAAGC
>Ga0272442_10001483_pt1 | contig 35703 bp, 24 predicted proteins | sample SSMForm2O_FD_200262 | JGI IMG/M metagenome (GOLD analysis project Ga0272442, IMG submission 200262) | Marine sediment archaeal communities from Little Sippewissett salt marsh, Falmouth, MA, United States - SSM-Form-2O | ecosystem: Environmental > Aquatic > Marine > Wetlands > Sediment ... | reverse complement strand
GCGACGGTACCGAGACCTGCGACGCGATGCTCGACTGCCAGGTGGGAACGCCGGTGGACTGCGACGATGCCGTGAGCTGCACCGATGACTCGTGCAACGAGGTCACCGACACCTGCGACAACATCCCGAACGACGGCCACTGCGACAACGGGCTGTTCTGCGACGGCGTCGAGACCTGCGACCAGATCATGGACTGCCAGCCGGGCTCGGGGGATCCCTGCTTCCCATTGATCTGCGATGAGGTGGGAGATCAGTGTCTGTGATGCCTTGGTAATCCCGATCCTGAGTTTGGTGGGAATAAAAACCGGATGGCTTGACCGCGATTCCCCGCCCCTGTATTGAATCTCACAACATGCCGGAGTGATCGTGCTGCAGCTCCTCCTACCAGCCCTGCTCGCGTTGCTCTGGGTGCCGATTTACCTCTATCTCGCATTCTACTACCTGGTGTTCTTCCTGCGGGATCGGTTCGAGCGCAGCCATGTGTTCTTCGCGCTGCTCTGCCTGTGCCTGGCCTGGTACAGCTTCGGTGCGTACGGCTTCTACGGGGCGCAGAGCTTCGCGGAGGCGCTGCCGTGGCAACGGTTCGAGCTGCTGGGTGCGATCTTCGGCTTTCCCACGATCGCACTGTTCATCAAGATGTTCACGCGGACGCCCTTCCGCCGCTGGGTCTTCTACGCGTTCTACGGAGCCGCGCTGGTCTTTGCCACGCTCGACCTGTTCACGCCCTGGTTCTTCACCGACGTCCCGATGATCCGCGAGTTCGAGCTGATGGGCACGATGTTCCGCTATCTGGACGCCACGCCGGGCTGGGCCGGGATCCTCGCCTTTGCCTGGGGCGCGCTGCTCGCCGTCCACAGCCTGTGGATCGCCTTCACGGCCTGGCGAAATCGCGACCCGCGCATCCTGCCCGTGTTCGGCGGTCTGCTGCTGCTGGTGCTCTGTGTGGTCAACGACATCCTGGTGGCCTCCGGAGCGTACCTGTTCTTCTATCTCACCGAGCACGGCTTCGTGCTGTTTGCCTTCTCCGTGGCGTACGCGCACCAGCTGCGCTTCCTCGCCGCACAGCACGAGCGGAGGCAGGAGCGGCGCAGGCTCAAGCTGCTCTCCGAGGTGGCCGGCGCGGTCAACCGCACCGAGAACCTGGACGAGATCCTCGAGGCCGTGGGTGATCGGCTGAAGGGGCACGTGCCGGTAGACCGCATCAGCCTCTCGCTGCTCGACGAGCGAACCGGCGAGATGCAGGTGCGGGCCGCGCTCGGTGCTCGCATCGGCGACATCGCCGTCGGAGATCGGTCGCCGATGGACGAGATCCTGCCGCCCCGGATGTTCGACGGTCTGCGGCGCGGCGAGGTGACGGTGATCCCGGACGCGACGCGTGCGCCGGCGCCGCCAGATGGCAGGGAGCGGATCAGCTCCAGCGGGCTGCGCTCGGTGGCGATGCTGCCGCTGCGCGCCGAGGACGAGCTGGTGGGTATCGTCAACCTGGCCAGCCGCGAACCCGACGCGTACACACCGGAGCACGTCGAGCTGATGGAGCACATGGCCGAGGACCTGGCCCTGGCCGTGATCCGCTCGCGCCTGTTTCGCGACCTGCAGGCGCGGCAGGCCGAGCTGGAGGCGGCGTACGAGGATCTGCAGAGCCTGGATTCGATGAAGTCCGACCTGCTGGCCAACGTGTCCCATGAGCTGCGCACACCGCTGGTCTCGATCCGCGGGTACGTCGAGATGATGCTCGGCGGGAAGCTGGGGCCGGTCTCCGAGCGCCAGGAGAAGGGCCTGCGCGTCTCGCTGCGCAACGCGGGCCGGCTGCTGGGGCTGATCGAGAACCTCCTGGACTACTCCAAGCTCAAGGACGGCAAGGTCAAGATCGAGCAGGAGCCGGTCGATCTGCGGCAGGTGCTCGAGGAGTGCCTCGACGCCGTGCTGCCGCGTGCGGACGAGCACGGGCTGACCATCGAGCGCGATCTGTACGCCGACGGTCCGCTGACCGTGACCGGCGATCGGGCCCGGCTCGGCCAGGTGTTCGACAACCTGCTCACCAACGCGATCAAGTTCAACCGCAAGGACGGGGTGGTGCGCGTCGAGGCCGGCTTCGGCCGCAGTGGCTGGATCCGTGCCGCGATCTCGGACACGGGCGTGGGCATCGCAGACGTTGACCAGCACCGCATCTTCGATCGGTTCTTCCAGGTCGACAGCTCGAGCACCCGGCGGGCCGGCGGCACCGGCATCGGCCTGCCCATCGTGCGCGAGATCGTCGAGCTGCACGGCGGCGAGGTGAAGGTCCGCAGCAAGGCGGGGCAGGGCTCGACCTTCGTCGTCGTGCTGCCGGCTCGAAATTGACGCATCGCGCCGCCGGTGCTAGGCTGCGCGCCGGGAGGTATCCATGGCCGGCCGCAGCGAGAACGGCGAGACCGTCGACAGCCGCACCCTGCGCGGGATGATCGAGAAGAACGTGCCGGAGATGGTGCGGCGGGTCGCGGTCACCGGCCTCGGTGCACTGTTCATGACCGAGGAGGGCCTGCGCGGGCTCCTCGCCGACCTCAAGCTGCCCAAGGAGGCGATAACCTATCTCGCCAAGCAGAGCGACCGCACCAAGGACGAGTTCTTTCGCATCGTGCAGACCGAGTTCCGCAGCTTCCTCGAGCGGGTCGACCTGACCAACGAGATGCGGAAGGTGCTCTCCGGCATGGCGCTCGAGATCACCACCGAGATCCATTTCAAGCAGGTCGATCAGAAGGGCAACAAGCTCAAGCCCTCCACCACGAAGATGCGCGCGCGGATCAAGCGCAAGCCCAAGACGAAGAAGGGCACGAGGTGAGCCCAGCGGCCGGCACGCCGAGCCGCGACCGCCTGCGGGCCGCGGCCGAGGCGCTCGTCGCCTCGGAGCACAGCTTGGCGCTCACTGGAGCCGGGATCTCCGTCGATTCCGGCATCCCGGATTTTCGATCGCCGGGCGGCCTGTGGAGTCGCTTCGATCCGATGGAATACGCCACGCTACAGGCCTTCCTGGTCGATCCGGAGAAGGTCTGGAACATGATCTTCGAGCTGCGCTCGGTGCTGGATTCAGCGCGTCCGAATCCCGGACACATCGCGCTGGCCCGGCTCGAGGAGCTCGGCAAGCTCGCCTGCGTGGTCACGCAGAACGTCGACAGCCTGCATCAGGACGCGGGCAGCAAGAATGTGATCGAGTTTCACGGCAACAACCGGAGGCTGGTCTGCCTCGGCTGTGGAAAGGTCGTAGACAGCGCCGAGCTGGCGGCCGGGGCCGCCGAATCCGGGGCAGAGCACACGGTACCGCGCTGTCGGGACTGCGATCGCGTGCTCAAGCCGGACGTGGTGTTCTTCGGCGAGGCCATCCCGGGCGATGCCCTGGTCCGCGCCCAGGCCGAGGCCTCCCGCGTCGGAGCGGCGCTGGTGGTGGGCACGTCGGCCCTGGTGGCGCCGGCCAACCTGCTGCCGCACATCGCCAGCCGCGGCGGCGCCAAGGTGATCGAGGTCAACCTCGAGCCGACCGAGCTCACCGACTCGTTGACCGACGTGTTCCTCGAGGGTTCATCCAGCGAGGTGCTTCCCGAGCTGGTCGCGGAGGTCGAGTCGTTACTGTGACGCGGCTGGAGGCCAAATGAGCCGAGAGACCGAGCAGCGAATCAAGGAGCGCATCGGCGTGGAGACCGCCGTGGTGGCCATGGGCGGCCACGCCTTCATCAAGAAGGGCGAGCAGGGCTCCGTCGAGGACCACGAGCGCAACGCGGCCAACATCTGCGGCCACCTGATGGCCCTGGTCGAGCGCAACTACAACATCGTCGTCACCCACGGCAACGGCCCGCAGGTGGGCAACCTGCTGCTGAAGAACGAGATCGCCAAGGAGCAGGTCGTGCCGATGCCGCTCGACGTGCTGGTGGCCAACACCGAGGGCAGCCTGGGCTACATCCTGCAGCAGTCGCTGCTGAACCAGCTGATGCGGCGCAACATCGACCGCTACGTGGTCACGGGTATCTCCCAGGTGCTGGTGGAGAAGAACGATCCCGCCTTCAGCAAGCCGACCAAGCCGATCGGGCCCTTTCTCACCCAGGAGGAAGCCGAGAGCCGGCGCGACGAGCTGGGCTGGGAGATCGTGGAGGACGCGGGCCGCGGCTGGCGGCGCGTGGTGCCCTCGCCGCGGCCGGTCAAGATCCTCCAGCGGCACACCATCCGCGACAGCGCGCTCGCAGGCCACATCGTGGTCGCCTGCGGGGGCGGCGGCATCCCGGTGGTGCAGAACGCGCAGAACGACTTCGAGGGCATCGAGGCCGTGATCGACAAGGACCTCACGGCGAGCATCCTCGCCACCGACATCGGCGCCGAGCTGCTGATCATCCTCACCGACGTGGACAAGGTGTACCTCAACTACGGCAAGGCAGAGCAGAAGCCGCTCTCCGCGATCACCGTGGACATGACCGAGGAGTTCATCGCCGCGGGCCACTTCGCACCCGGGAGCATGGGGCCCAAGGTCCAGGGCGTGCTGGAATTCCTCAAGAAAGGCGGGCGCCGCGGCCTGATCACCTCGCCGGAGAAGCTGGAGCAGGCCCTGGCCGGCCGCGCTGGCACCCACTTCGTGGGCCGCGTCTGACCGGGCGCGGCGAGATCGCAAAACGCTGCGAAAGGCTTGACAAAGTGCGTTGTGAGCGCTATCACACCCTCTAATGTGCGCATGATTTGGCGCAGGTGGACGACGAGAGCGAGGAAACCCTGTTCTGAACAAGGAGGAGATCGGATGACTAGCAAGGGCAGCGTATTCAAGAAAGTGCTGGGGCTGTTCGCGGTGTTGCTGCTCATCGGCTTCGGTGCGGTGGGCTGCGATGACTCGTCTGGAGACTCCGACGTTGACACCGACGCGGACACCGACACCGACACCGACACCGACACCGACACCGACACTGACACCGACGACCTGTGTCCGGACGACACCACGCGAATGGCGTGCTCGGTGGACGACGACTGCGACATCGGCTGGTTCTGCGAGCTGGGCTGCTGCCAGCAGATCTGCCTCTGTGCAACGGACTCGGACTGCACTGACTGCGGCCTGCCGGACGACTATGTCTGCCAGCTCGGCCAGTGCGTGAAGGACACCTGCAGCTCCAACGCCGACTGCGCGGCCGGACAGTGCTGCTCCGGCGGCGAGTGCGGGGCCTGCCCCGACTGCAGCCAGGTGGCATCGGCCCGGATCACCACGCCGCCCGGCGCGGTGCGCTCCGGTCAGACCAAGCAGTTCGCGGCCCAGGCGATCAACGCCAACGGCGCGGTCGTGGCCGGCGTGGAGGACCCCACCTGGGCCTCGAGCGACGAGGCCGTGGCCACCATCGATACTGACGGCCTGGCCACTGGCGGGGCCACCACCGGCTCCACCGACATCACGGCGACCATCTGCGGCAAGACCAGCGCCGCGGTCGCGCTGGCCAACTTCGGGGATGTGGCCGGCACCGACACCCGCGTGATCGTGTTCGACGGCGCCACCGGCCTGCCGATCGAGGGCGCCACGGTGCTCGCCGACGCCACCGAGGGAACCACCACGGCCCAGGGCGTGGCCGAGTTCGCCGACCTGACCGCCACCACGGTCAGCGTGTTCAAGGCGGGCTACCCGTACATCACGGCCACCGGCCTGACCAAGAACGACATCGTGGTAACCACCAAGGCCTTCCCCGATCCGAGCCAGGCCGGCGGTGTCAAGGGCGACTACGACTTCGACCCGGTCATCGCGGGCGGCGAGATCGAGGTCGGCCTGGGCGGCATGTCTATCCCGGGCGACCTGACCAACCTCGACTTCGGGGCCCTGATCGGCGAGATGATCATGACCCACATCAAGTTCGGGCAGCTCTTCGACGACGACGTGCCGCTGCCCTCCGGCCTGCACATCGCGCTGGGCACCACGGTCTTCAAGGAGGGCTACAAGATCACCGGCGAGGAAGGCCAGCGAGTCCTGTGGGGCATCGGCGGGAATCTTCCGCTCTCCGAGCTGATGGAGATCGCCGGTCCGATCATCGACAAGTGCTCCGACGAATGCGACATCCCGGTGGTGATCGGCGAGACCCTGCCGGACGTGATGCCGTACCTCTATCGCTTCCAGCACGGCGTGATCACCGGCGTCGACGTCAACCTGATCCCCAAGGTGGCGGACGTGGACGACATCAACGGCAACGACGACAAGACAGACCTCGTGGCCGACTTCGCGAACTTCCCGACCAAGGGCCCCCTGGTCCTCGACACGCCGGCTCGTCTGGCGCTCGAGCTGAACATTCCGGACATGCCGCAGCAGGGCGCCGCACCCGCGGACGCCGCGATCATCCTCACCGGTGCGCTGGCCCCCGAGGGCCTGGTGATCCTGGGCCTGGGCGCTGGCGTGGACAAGCGCGATGAGAACGACACGGCCGACGGCAAGGTCGGCGTGGATAGCGACGGCAAGGTGCCGATCAAGATGGCGCCGCAGCACGGCGGCATCGAGGGCAACCCGTACGTGATCGCCACCCTGGCGATGAGCATGGCCGGCCTGATGGGCGGCGAGGAGGGTGCGTCCACCGCGATCTCGGGCTCGATCCAGATGCTGGACGCCATCCCCGAGGACAACAAGCTCGACGTGGCCGACTTCATGCCCACCGTGGAGAATCCGGTCTGGACCCCCGGCACGCGCACCTTTGCGGGCAACGAGGTCACCGGCGCCAACGCGTACCGCGTGACCCTGTCCTCCAGCGAGGCGACCTGGATGGTGCTGGCGCCCGCCGGCAACCCGGGCTTCACCCTGCCCGCGGTCCCGGCCGGCATCACCGACATCGGCGCCGATCCGGGCGTCACGGTCGAGGCCTGGAAGACCAAGGGCGGCCTGGGCCTGGACGACATCATGGAGTTCAACACGACCAACATGGACGGCCTGGTCACGCTGATCGAGGGCTTCTCGGTCGTGATCTCCGGCGGTTCGGGCGGCGGCTGCGACCTGGACTTCGGCTGCATGGCCACGGGCCGGCCCGACTTCGGTGTCTGGGCTTACGGCCTGGTGATCGGCCTGCTGATCGTCCTGCGGCATCGCCGCAAGCGCTGATTCCAGCGCGGTAGAGGTTCTTTCAAAGCCCGGGCGCGTGATTGCGCGCCCGGGCTTTTTTCCCCCCGAGCGGCCCTGCGCGGCCTCTTTTATTTTGCCTCACGGCCGCTTCCCGGATAGAATCAACAGGATTATTAGGCTGGACGGGGCTCGATGAAGTCCAAAGGGAGGAAACCGACCGGCAAGATTGCGAAGTCCTCGAAGACCGTCGTCACCCTGATCAGCAAGATCCAGGAGCGACAGAGGACCCGCAAGGCGTGCCTGGTCATGCTGCACGGCCCAGAGGTGGGCCGGCGCTTCATGATCGATCGCGGCGCGCTGACCATCGGACGCTCCTCGGCCTGCGACATCCACCTCGGCATGGAGAGCGTGTCGCGGACCCACGCCAAGATCGTGGTGCGCGACAAGCAGGTCTATATCCGCGACCTCGGCTCGACCAACGGGACCTACGTCAACGAGCGCGGGGTCGACGAGTGCCGGATGCGCGACGGCGACCGCGTGCAGGTCGGCCGCATCGCCTTCAAGTTCCTGATCAGCTCCAACCTGGAGAGCTCCTTCCGCGAGGAGATCTACCAGCTCACCGTGGCCGACGGATTGACCGGAGCGTACAACCGTCGCTATCTCGTGGAGCAGGTGGCCAAGGAGATCAGCCGCGCGCGGCGATACGAGCGCGCGCTGTCCGTGGTCGTGTTCGATATCGATCATCTGCGGGAGATCAACGACAGCTTCGGGCAGCTGGCCGGCGACGCGGTGCTGCGCGCCCTGGCCCAGTCGGTGCTGCCCCGCATCCGCCGCGAGGACCTGCTGGCCCGCGAGCAGGGCGGGCAGTTCGCGGTGCTGCTCCCGGAGACGGACAAGGAGGCCGCCGCGGTGTTCGCGGAGAAGATCCGCGATCTGGTCGAGCGGCAGCTCTTCGAGTTCCAGGGGCTGGAGATCCCGGTCACGGTCAGCCTGGGTGTGGCGACCCTAGGCGCCTCGGACGAGGATCCCGAGGACCTGCTCCGCCGCTCGACCGAGATGCTGTACGAGGCCAAGACCGCCGGCCGCAACCGCGTCAAGGGCTGAATCCCCTCGTGCACGTGCACGTGCGCCTGAACCTGAAGGTCACGGGGTGCTGCGGATTCCACGGCCTCACCCCTTTGAACCCGCTTTCTCCTGTGCTATGACCCCCTCCGAGGAGGAGCCGTGCCCCGGATCAAGATCATGGACGAGGGCCTGGCCAACCGCATCGCAGCCGGCGAGGTGGTGGAGCGGCCGGCCTCGGTGGTCAAGGAGCTCGTCGAGAACAGCCTCGACGCGGGCGCCAGCTCGATCTCGGTCGAGATCGAGGGCGGCGGCCGGCGCCTGATCCGGGTCGCCGACAACGGCACGGGCATGACCCGTGACGATCTGCTGCTCTGCCTCGAGCGCTTCGCCACCAGCAAGCTCTTGGAGCTCTCGCAGCTCGAGCGCATCGGCACGTACGGCTTCCGTGGCGAGGCCCTGCCCAGCATCGCGGCGGTGTCGCGGCTGGGCCTGATCAGCCGGCTGCACGACGAGCTCGAGGGCTGGATGGTCCGGGTCGAGGGCGGCGAGGTCAAGAAGGTCGAGGCCACGGGCTGCGCGCCGGGAACGCTGATCGAGGTGCGCGATTTGTTCTTCAACACGCCTGCGCGGCGCAAGTTCCTCAAGACCGAGCAGACCGAGGCCAGCCACGTGCTGGACAGCCTGATGCGCCTGGGCCTGGCGCGGCCGGAGATCGGCCTGCGCGTGACCCGCAGCGGCCGCAAGGCTTTCGACCTGCCTCCGCGGGAGGACTGGGCGGGGCGCGCCGCCGCGCTGCTGGGCCGGGATCTGCGGGACCGTCTGTTCCCCTTCTCGGGTCAGAGCGGCGAGGTTCGGGTGTCGGGTCTGTTCGGCCCGCCAGACGCGGCGCGGCGGGGGGCCGGCCGGGCGCTGTACCTGTACGTCAACGGCCGGCCGGTGCGCGATCGCAATCTGACGCACGCCGTGCTCACGGCGTACGGCGAGCTGGTGCCCCGGGGCCAGTACCCGGTGGTGGTGCTGCGGGTCGATCTGCCTCCCGAGGAGGTCGACGTCAACGTGCATCCGACCAAGCACGAGGTGCGGTTCCGCGACGGCCGCGGCGTGCACGACGCGGTGCTCGGTGCGCTGGCCGCGGGTCTGGCGCCCTCGCCCTGGCTCGGCGGCTCGGCGCTCAGCGGGGGCGTGAGCTACGACACGCGCACCGGCGAGGTGCAGTCCGAGCCGGACCTGGTTTGCGAGCGGCCGGCGCAGTACCGGCCTGCGTCCTCGCGGGCTTCACCCTCGCAGGTCGGCGCGGTCCGCCGCCCGGAGCGCCGCTTCCAGCCCGGCTTCGAGCCCGGCAGCCCGGTTTCGCCGGCGCGCGGACCTGACGGGCACGGGCTTGCCACGCCGGAGCCTCCGGCGGAGGCGGGGCAGTTCTCCAGCCTGCGTTACATCGGCCAGCTCGGCGCGACCTACCTGCTGTGCCAGGGCTCCGAGGGCCTGGTCTTGCTCGACCAGCACGCGGCTCACGAGCGGGTGACCTACATGCGCCTGCTGGAGCAGCAGGAGGCGGGCCGCGGAGTGCAGTGCCAGGGCTTGCTGGTGCCGCTCAAGCTCGAGCTGTCCGCGGCCGAGGCCGAGCGGGCCGAGGAACTGGCCGCGCGCCTCACCGCGCTAGGCTTCGAGGCCGAGGCCTTTGGCGGCCGCACTTTGGTGGTCAAGGCCGTGCCCGCGCTGCTGGCCGAGGCCGCTGTCGAGCGGCTGGTGCGCGACGTGCTCGACGAGCTCGTCGAGCTGCCTTCGGGCAGCGACGCGGCAGAGAAGGCGAGGGACGCGGTGCTGGCGCGAATGGCCTGTCACGGCTCGACCCGTGCCGGCTATACGATGCGGCCGCAGGAGGTGCGTGCGCTGCTCGAGGCGATGGACGCCACCGAGCGCGCCGGCGCCTGTCCTCACGGCCGGCCGGTGATGGTCGAGGTGCCGCTGCGCGAGATCGAGAAATGGTTTCACAGGACCTGAACCCGGCGTCCTCCCTCGTTGCCGTGATCGGCCCCACCGGCTCGGGCAAGAGCGACCTGGCGCTGGACCTGGCCGAGCGCATCGGCGGTGAGATCATCTGCCTCGACTCGGCGCAGGTGTACCGCCATCTCGACATCGGCACGGCCAAGCCCACGCCAGAGGAGCGCGCGCGGGTTCCGCATCACCTGTTCGACGCGGTCGAGCCCACCGACGGGATGGACGCGGCGCGCTGGGTGGCGATGGCCGAGCCCGTGATAGCAGGGATCGCGGCCCGCGGCCGGGTGCCGATGCTGGTCGGCGGCACCGGCCTGTGGCTCAAGGCGCTGCTGCACGGGCTGTTCGATGCGCCGCCGCCCGATGCGGCGATCCGCGCCCGCCTCGAGGCCGAGCTGCGGGAGCAGGGGCCGGAGGCGCTGCACGCCCGGCTGGCCGGGGTCGATCCGGACGCGGCGGCGTGCATCGCCGCCGCCGACCGCCAGCGCATCGTGCGTGCGCTGGAGTACTTCGAGCAGACCGGCGAGCGGATCAGCCGGGCCCAGGCGCAGCACGAGTTCTCGGAGCAGCGCCACCGCTGCCTGACCGTCGGCATCGACCGCGACCGCGAGGAGCTAAAAGCTAGGCTGATGACGCGCCTCGACCGCATGCTCGAGGCTGGCTGGATCGAGGAGGTGCGGGCGCTTCTCGAGGCGGGCGTGCCGCGGGATGCCCGCGGCTTCATCGCGCACGGCTATCGGCACGTCATCGCGCATGTCCTCGGCGAGAAGAGCCTCGAGGAGATCCGCGAGGTCATGCTGCGCGAGCACGTGGCCTACACCAAGCGGTCGCGAACCTGGTATCGTAAGCTGCCGGGCGTGATGTGGGTGCGGCCGCCGGTGGATCTGCGGGCGCTGGAGCGGGCCGTGGCGAGTTTTCTCGGAGGTGATGCGTGATCGTTGCCATCGACGGTCCGGCCGGGTCGGGAAAGAGCACCGTGGCGAGAAGGCTGGCCGAGGTCTTGGGCTACACGTACGTCGATACCGGTGCGATCTACCGCTGCCTGGGCCTGGCCGCCCGCCGGGCCGGCCTGCGGCCCGAGCAGGAGGCCGAGGTGGCGGCGCTGGCCGATCGGATCGCCATCGGCTTCGACGGCCCGGCCACGGCCCAGCGGGTGAGCCTCGACGGCGAGGACGTCAGCGAGGCGATCCGCACCTCCGAGGTCTCGATGCTGGCCAGCGCGGTGTCGGCGCGGCCCGCGGTGCGGGCGGCCCTGCTCGATCTGCAGCGGCGGCTGGGCGGGGAGGGCGTATCCGTGCTCGAGGGCCGGGACATCGGCACCGTGGTGTTCCCGGAGGCCCAGGCCAAGTTCTTCGTCACGGCCAGCGCCGAGGTGCGGGCCGAGCGGCGGTACCGGGAGCTCGTCGCCCGGGGCGAGTCGGTGACCCTGGAGCAGGTGCGCAGGAAGCAGGACGAGCGGGATCGAGCCGACAGCGAGCGCGCGGTGGCGCCGCTCAAACCCGCCGAGGACGCGGAGCTGGTGGACACCTCGGGGATGACCATCGACGCGGTGGTGGCCCGTCTCGAACGGCGGGTGAAGGAGATCGCGGCGTCATGAAGGTACTGGTCGCGCCCTCGGCCGGCTTCTGCTTCGGCGTGCTGCGGGCCACGGAGATGGCCTTCGACATCGCGGGTCGGGAATCGCGCCTGGTGGTGACGCTGGGTCCGATCATCCACAACCCCCAGGTGGTACGCAGTCTCGAGGCGCGCGGCGTGCGGGTCGTGGCCAGACCCGCCGATGTCCCCGAGGGCGCGGTGGTGATTCTGCGCAGCCACGGCGTGCCCGTGGGCGATCTCGAGGAGCTGAATACCCGCGACAACGTCGAGGTGGTCGAGGCCACCTGTCCCTTCGTCAAGAAGGTGCACGAGGCCGTGACCGAGCTGGCGCGGGACTGCGACCTGGTGCTGGTGGTCGGCGATGCGGATCACCCCGAGGTGCGCTCGATCTTGAGCTTCGCCCCGGACCGGGCCCTGCCCGTGTCCTCGGCCGATGTCGTGGGGAACCTGCCCGATGCCGAGTGCGTGGGCGTTGTGGCCCAGACCACGCTGGCGGCCTCGACCTTCCACGCCGTGGTCTCTCGCTGCGAGCGGCGTTATGCCCGGGTCAGGGCCGTGGACACGATCTGCAACGCCACGGCCGTGCGCCAGCGCGAGGCCACGGCTCTCGCCGGCGAGGTCGATGCGATGGTTGTGGTGGGTGGCCGCGAGAGCGCCAACACCCGGCGGCTGGCGGAGCTGTGCCGCGCGATCCGGCCCGAGGCGACCTTCCACGTCGAGTCGGCGGTCGAGCTGCCCGCCGCCGAGCTGGCGTCTTGCCCGGTGGTCGGAGTCACCGCTGGCGCCTCCACACCGGAGTGGGTCATCGCCGAGGTGGTCGAGCGGCTGCGCCAGCTGGGCTAACCCGCGAAAACCCTTGACGTCCTACGGGCGATCCGCTATGTAGGGCCCTCCGAGTATGCGGGATCTCGAAAAAAACCCCGCCCGCGGCCGGTTTTTCGGTCCCGGTACTTCGGTGCGACGTGAAGGAGTGCGAAAAGAACTCAATGGCAGAGACAGAAGACACGAAGGAAACCCAGGAGAACAGCGCGAATCCAGAGGCCCCGGCGATGGATGCGCCCGCAGACGCCGGCGAGGAGAGTTTCGCCGAGCTCTTCGAGAAGAGCTACACCGGTGATCGGCAGATCAAGGAGGGCTCGATCGTCAAGGGCCGGGTGATCGAGATCCGACCCGACGACCAGGTGCTGGTCGACATCGGCTTCAAGTCCGAGGGCCTGGTGTCGCTCGCCGAGTTCCGGCGCAGCGATCCCTCGGCCACGGTCGAGCCGGGCGACAACGTCGAGGTCTTCCTCGAGCGCTGCGAGGACGACGAGGGTCTGTGCGTGATCTCCAAGGAGAAGGCCGATCGGCTGAAGATCTGGGATGACATCAGCGGAGCCTATGAGTCCGACTCGCTGGTGGAGGGCGTCATCGTGGCCCGCGTCAAGGGCGGCCTGTCGGTAGACATCGGCGTCAAGGCCTTCCTTCCCGGCTCCCAGGTCGATCTGCGGCCGGTGCGCAACCTGGAGAAGCTGATCGGCGAGAAGTACTCGTTCAAGATCATCAAGTTCAACAAGAAGCGCGGAAACATCGTGCTCTCGCGACGGGTGCTGCTGGAGAAGGAGCGCGAGGCGCTCAAGAGCGCCACGCTGGAGAAGCTCGGCGAGGGCATCGTCCTCGACGGTATCGTCAAGAACATCACCGAGTACGGCGCCTTCGTCGATCTCGGCGGCATCGACGGCCTGCTGCACATCACCGACATGAGCTGGGGTCGGGTGAATCACCCGCAGGACGTGGTCAAGGTCGGCGACGAGATCCAGGTCAAGGTGCTCAAGTTCGACCAGGAGTCCGAGCGGGTCAGTCTGGGCATGAAGCAGCTCTCCGCCGATCCCTGGGAAGAGGCCTCCAAGAAGTACGAGGTCGGCAGCAAGGTCGAGGGCAAGGTGGTCAGCCTCACCGACTACGGCGCCTTCGTCGAGCTGGAGGAGGGCGTCGAGGGCCTGGTGCACATCTCCGAGATGTCCTGGACCAGGCGGATCAAGCATCCGTCCAAGGTCGTCGCCATCAGCGACACCGTCGAGGCCGTGGTGCTCGACATCGACACCGAGAACAAGCGCATCAGCCTCGGCATGAAGCAGGTCGAGCCGAATCCGTGGACCCTGCTCTCGACCAAGTACCCGGTGGGTTCGATCATCCGCGGCCGCATCCGCAACATAACCGACTTCGGTATCTTCATCGGCATCGAGGAGGGCATCGACGGCCTGGTGCACATCTCGGACATCTCCTGGACGCACCGCGTGAAGCATCCTTCCGAGCTGTTTAGCAAGGCCGACGAGGTCGAGGCCGTGGTGCTCAACATCGACGTGGAGAACGAGCGTTTCTCCCTTGGCGTCAAGCAGCTGATCGACGATCCGTGGGACACGATCCCGCAGAAGTATCCGATGGGGCGGGTCATCACCTGCAAGGTGCTCAAGGTCGGTGACTTCGGCGCCTTCGTCGAGCTGGAGAAGGGCATCGAGGGCATCATCGAGACGGCCGAGATCTCGCCGGAGCCGGTGGAAGACGCGCGCAAGGTGGTCAAGGCCGGCGATTACATCACGGCCGAGGTGCTAAACACCGACCGCGGCGAGCGGCGCATCTCGCTGTCGGCCAAGGCCGGCAAGGGTATCGCCGACGGCGAGCAGGTCCAGGAGTACATGGGCGCCGAGACCGGCGACTCGATGAAGCTCGGCTCGCTGCTCGGCGACAAGCTCGGGAACGTGGCGGCCGTGGACGGCGCCGCTTCCGAGAAGAAGCCCGAGGAGACCGCCGAGGAGGCTCCCGCGGCCGAGCCCGCGGAGACCGCCGAGGAGGCGCCCGCGGCCGAGCCCGCGGAGACCGCCGAGGAGGCGCCCGCGGCCGAGCCCGGGGACGACGAGTCGAAGCCAGAGGGTGAGTAGCGGCCGGTCCGGAGCGGCCTGTGAGAGCAGTACGGACGATCCTGCTGTTGTCCGTGGGCCTGGGCCTGGGCCTGCTGGTCTATAAATTCCTGCAGGAGAATGCCGAGCAAGTGGTCGTGGACTTCTGGGTCCTGCGGTCACAGCCGATGTCCCTCGGGCTGGCGATCTTGCTCGGCGTCGTGGTCGGCGGCGTGCTGCCGCTGGTGCTGCTGGTCGGTGCCTGGTGGAGCCGCGCTCGCCGTGAATCGCGATTGAAGCGGCGCATCCGCGACCTCGAGCGGGAGGTGGCGCAGACGCGGAACATCGCAATCACCTCCTCGATCGTACCGACCGCCGACGCGCCCGAGGTCGATCTGCCGTCGTCCGATCGGGACGAGCGAGCGAAGCTGGACCGGATCGCGGGTGAAGAGGGAGACGGGTCGTGAACCTGCTCGCGATGCATGGGCCCTGGATCGGTGCAGCGCTGGCCACGGGTTTGCTGTTCGGCTGGCTCGTCACCCGCGCGCTACGCCAGAGCCGGCGCCGCAAGCTGGCCGACGCCCGCGAGCTCGAGAACCGGGCCTACGTCAAAGGCGTGAACTACATCCTCGAGAACGACCACGACGCCGCGATCGAGGAGCTGACCAAGGTTGTGCAGGTCAACACCGAGACGGTGGAGATCTACTTCGCGCTGGGCAACCTGTTCCGGCGCAAGGGCGAGATCGACCGCGCGATCCGCATCCACCAGAACATCATCCTCCGTCCGGGAATCGACGAGTCGACCCAGCGGCAGGCGTACTTCGACCTCGGGCTGGACTACAAGAAGGCCGGCTTCGTGCGTCGGGCCATCGCCACGCTCGAGGAGGTGCTGAACCGCGCCCCGAGCTCGACCGACGCGATGCGCGAGCTGTGCGAGCTGTACGAGGAGGTCAAGGACTGGGAGAAGGCCTTCACCGTGCGGCAGCGGCTCTCCAAGATCGAGGGCCGCAAGGAAGACAACGTGTTGGCGCATCTGCAGGTCGAGCTGGGCCGGGCCCGGATGGCCGAGGATGAGGCGGCGACAGCGAAGAAGTGCTTCAAGAAGGCACTCTCGCTGGACTCGCGCTGCGTGGATGGGATGCTGGCGCTCGGCGATCTACACCTGACCAGCGGCGACGCCCGCGCCGCGATAGCCTCCTGGACCCGGGTGATGGGCGTGGCTCCGGAGTACGCGTACCTGACCTTCACCCGCCTGGAGGAGGCGTACGAGCAGCTGGGCCAGACGGACAACCTGGAGAAGACCCTGCGTGACGCCCTGGCGCGCCACGAGGAGGATCCCAACGCCCACCTGATCCTCGGCCGCTACCTGCATCGCCACGGCGACACCGCCTCGGCGCTGTCCGAGCTCCGCCGCGCGATCGAGCTCAATCCCGCGGCGCTGGAGGCGCGCAAGACCCTGGGTCAGATCCTGCTCGCCGAGGCCAGCGGGGAAGAGGCGCTCGACTCGTATCGCTCGTTGCTCGACCATCTGGCGCTGCCCGAGAAGAACTACCAGTGCGCGCGCTGCGGCTTCGAGTCGAGCGACGTGCTGTGGAAGTGCCCGCAGTGCTTAAGCTGGGACACGCTGCGCGCCGTGGCCGCGCCAGACCCGAGCACGATCAAGCCGGCGGAGGCCGACGAGGCGCAGGGGTAGGGTCGTTTTTCTATCGTCTCTTCAGTTCTCGATACAGACGATCGACCTAACGGTGGAGTTGAGCGAGGCTCTGTTTTCTGGCATGATAGTCCCATCCGATTCGCTGACGGATGGCGCCGGACGTAGCAGGCGCGGCGTTCAGCGCGTGGCAGCCGGCGGACGCGCGGCCCGCCGGGGAGGGAGGGGAGCCATGGCATCGATGCGAGCGATCCGGGTATCCGGAATGAATGCCGACCGGTCGGGGGGGGGCATCGGGCCGGCGCCGCTGGTCTGTCTCGCGCTCCTGCTTATCGCTCCGTTCACTACCGCGGCCGATCCGCTGACCTGCCCGGTCCTGTCCAGCCTGGTGAAGTACGAGGGCGAGGGCGATCCCGAGCTCGCCCGCCCGACCTGGCTGCTGGACGGGGACGCGGACTTCACGCCCGATCCGCCGGATCCGGGCGATCCGGGCGGTGAGCCCCTGGTCGGCACGACCGAGTTCAGGGACGGATCGTACTTCAACATCAGCGATATGTACGGCGATGAGTCGCTGACCTGGCTCCGGCTGGAGGCGCGGGTGATGATCCCCGGGTACGCCCCGTGGAACGATTTCAGCGGCGCCTCGCTGGCGGTCGGCAACCGGACTGCCATGGGCGGCTTCTACTTCTTCGAGGAGGAGGGCGTGCGCAAGGTCGCGCCGACCGAGGGCGGGCTGGGCGCGACCGGCTACTACACCTCGCCCGTCCCGTCCGCCGAGTTCGACTTCGCTGACGGCCAGTTCCACACCTTCGAGTTCATCCTCGACCTCGCCGGCGGAACCTATTCCGGGTTCGTGGACGGCGGAGTGTCTCCGCTGCTCGAGGGCCCGGTCTCCGAGCTCGACGCCCTGGAGCCGGCCCCCGGCGAGCTGCTGGGTTTGGCGCCCGGCGCGGCCGGGTTCGGTGTGGACACCGAGGTACCCGGCACGGGCGCGCGGATGATCGTGGACTTCGTCAGGCACGAGGCCTGCCTGACCGACTGCGCGGCGCGGGCGCAGGCGACAGGTGGGCACGAGGGAGACGCCCCGCTCTCGATGCCTGCCTGGCCGCCGTGGTTCCTCGACTCGGAGAACGCCGCGGTCGATGAGCGCGTGGTCGACTACGTCAACGGCGACGGCTGCGAGCCGGGCGACGAGTGCATGCTCGCGGTGGAGGTGACGCCGCTGTTCCCCGGCGATCCGGAGAACCCGGCAGTCGCCCGGGCCATGCAGCCGGTGTTCTCGGAGATGGGCGAGCAGGTCGATTTCCGCGCGCGGATCCGACAGGTCACGGCGATATCGTCGTCCATCGAGGAGCCGGTGATCATGGCCGGGTTCGGGTACGCGCAGTACGAGTACACGGTCGGGGCCTTTCTCATCGACCACGGCGCGGTCGATCCCGGCGAGAATGGGCGGTCGGTCGTGCTCGCGGCCGGGGATCTCTCGGGTGGCGTGCCTCTTTCCGGCGAGTATGCCGTGGACTGGACGCGGTTCCACGAGTACCGGCTCGTCGAGACCAGGCCGGACGACCGGATCCACCTCTACCTTGACGGTGTGCCCGTGGCGAGCGTTCCTCGCGGAGACCTTCCGTTCCAGGAGATGCCCTTCGAGGGCTTCCTGCTGCTGACCTCCGCGTACTCGGATCCGGTGGAGGTGGACATCGACTACCTGCGCTGGGATCTCCGGCGCGAGGGCTTCGAGGAGCTGTGCGACGGGCTGGACAACGACTGCGACGGCGTCGTCGACAATGCCGGTGACGACGTGGACGGGGACGGGCTCGGAGCCGCGTGCGACGGTGACGACGACAACGACGGCGTGCCCGACGACGGGGACAACTGCGCCTGCCACTTCAATCCGGATCAGCAGGACAGCGACGGCGACGGGCTGGGCGATGCCTGCGACCACGACGACGACAACGACGGCGTGTGGGATGCGGAGGACAACTGCCCGCTCGTCGAGAATCCGGGCCAGGAGGACAGCGACGGCGACGGGCAGGGCGACGCCTGCGACGACGACGACGACAACGACGGCGTGCCGGACGTTACCGACAACTGTCCGTACACTCCGAACCCGGACCAGGCGGACTCGGACGGTGACGGCGTGGGCGATGCCTGCGCGGCGCCGCATTTCTTGCCCTGGAGGGAACGACACCTCGGTGAGGAGTGCTACTGCGAGCAGTTGCCGCCTGGCTGCGAGTGTCCATTACTGCAGCCGGCGAACTGCCAGCATCTGCCGAGAGGGTGTCAGACGGACGAGTGTAGCTGCCCTGTCGAACCGAACCCGGAGTGCGAGGTTCCGGCGGAGTTGCCAGATAAGTGCGATGGCATGTGTGTCAGGCGAGTTGACGCATTGAGATTCGACTACTCTTATGGGCGGTTTAACGAGCCGGCGATCGGCGGGTATGTCGATGCGCTGAAAATCGACTGGTCGCCCCTCGTTCGCTCTCAGAGTGAGACCTGCTTCGTTCAGGTCAGAAGCAACGAAGAAAAGGACTGGCACGGCGTTTCATCGGCATCGGGTGCTGGAACCGCGATTATTCCCATGAGCGCTCTGCCGAGCTACTCAACCATCGCGCCGTTTGGCGGTACATTCTTGATCAGGATCACCTGCAGTGACGGCAACAGAGCATATTCACCAGCGGTACACCGGTACATCCAGGCCAAGCCGGATGAGAGCGACCACGCGGCCTTCTCGTTCCTGGTCACAACGGATGTACAGACATGGCCCCGTGATGACGACAGGGGCGACATGGATATCAGGTGCCTCACTCCTTTTGCCGATGTCTGCCTATGGGCGGCCAGGTACGCCAGGCACCACAACCTAAGTTTTGCTGTGGATTTGGGCGATCTTTCGGAGAGCCCAAGAAAAAAATACCTGTACAAAGCTCATCGAAACAGGAGGCTCAATCTACCGGTTCCTTGGTACATAATTCCAGGCAACCATGACGTGAACGAGCATAAAAGGCACGACTTCGACTTGAGTGCATTCCTGCCGTATGCGCCTATTCTACCGGAAAGAGGATATACTGCGGATCTTGACGTTCAATGCTGGTTGAACACCGATCCGGAATGCCACGATGATCATAATCCACTATGGTGGGCGGAAAGGTGTCCATCGTGGTGGCTAGGTGGAGATCATCGGCCATCAGATGACGATGATCCGCTGTGCGAATGGTACTATAATCCGGCCAATTGGTACTATAGACGATCAGCCCTCTGCGATGAAGAGATGCTCAAGATGTTCTACACGGTGTTCTGGGGCTCCACGCATTTTTTACTTTTTAGCGCAGCCCGAGGAGATATCCGAGTGTGAAGACCACAATGTGCCGTACCGAGAGATGTTGGGCTACAACCAACAAGGATGGCAGCTATTCGACAAGGATTCTTCGATGTACCGCTGGATGCACATGAATCTCCAAAAAGAAGATCCCAACATGGTGGACGCTCGAATAGGTTTATCGCACGCACCTACGGAATGCTATTATGGCGGTGGCTCTCTATCTATTCCCGGACACAGGGATCTATGCAGCCTGCTGACGAAGCCGTCTCTGCTTGCAGAGAAACCTGCGAGAGGAGCAGAGGCCTGCTGGCCAGAATACTATGGAGCCGCATTGCAGTACAGCGATTTGGACGATACCCGTACGTTCGATCTCCTTCTCAATGGACACACAGAAGCGATTTATGAACCAATGGTGTACCGGAGTAGTGCTTTCCTTTCAGCGAGGGCAACGCGGTGGGATCATGGCAAGACACACAGAAACTGGCATTTCGACCCCGATACGGACTTCTTCATCGTCACGGTGAAACCCCAGCAAGACGGCCATACCGTAATCTATTTCAAAGAATTCCGTATCGATGCCAGCATCGACGTGGCCAAGCTCGTTCGTTGCTTCAGCATCACAACAGAAGATCCGCCAGTGTACGAAAAAATAGAGCTTTCACTCGGCCACGAGGAGTGTCGGCCCGACATGGACGCGGATGGCGTGCCGGATTGTCTGTATGATGACATGCCGTATTGCTTCGGTTCGTACGGCGTCCCGGAGGATTGTCCGTTCGAATGCAAGCTCGGCCGCACCTGCGATGTGGGAGAGTTAAGCTTCAACTGCAACGACAACTGCCCGTATCGGTACAACCCGTTCCAGGAGGGTGAGTGTACGTACGACCTGGATGGCGATTTCATCGCGAACGCAGTTGACAACTGCCCCACCGTGTACAACCCCAACCAGGCGGACTGCGATAATGACGGGAAGGGGGTGGCCTGCGATTCGGATGACGCCAGAGAGCCCTGCGCTGCGATCGAGGAGGCCGAAACCCTGTGCGAGTACGAGAAGCGCGACGGCAGGCTCTACTACCGGTGCGGCGAGGATGGGAAGTTCAGACATCGTAATTTCTTTCCCGAGGGGGACCAAGAAAAACGCCTAGTGCGGGTGTCGCAGTGTCAGTGCGATGTAAGAGGCTCGATAGTTGATTGTAGTGAGGATTTCTGCAGGCAAACAGGATTTGACGAAGATGAGCAATGGGGCCGCATTTTCTGGACCGGGAAGTACTTCTTCAAGCACCAGAAGCTATGGATACGTATCCCCTGTCCAGACGACGACAAGGACGGTCTGTGCGACGATCTGAGGTCCGGCGCAGAGTCGCCCGAGCGCAGGGTGACCTGGCACTGGTGGAAGCGGCCCGAGGTGGACCGGGACGACGAGGACCAGTTCTACGTCAGGAACAACGTGAAGCGCTATCCCTTTGTGGTCCGCACCAAGCCAGCCGTTGTGCCTGATCCGCAGAGCATCGCTGAGTACTGCATGCACCGCGGTCACGAGCCCGACGACCCCGTGGAGATCGAGGTGTACGAGGGCTTTCTCCGCGAATCCCCGGGGACCGGGGGCGTGGCCGTGTACGTGGACGCCTCCCGGGACCAGGACGTGATCGTCGAGGCCTTCGGCCGGATCGGGCTGCGGGGCGACCTCCCGTTCCCTCCGCCGGCAATAATCGAGCAGCACCTGGACTATCACGATGACCGGCTCGACATCGTGGACGTGTACGACGCGGACGACTACATCGGGAACACGCGGCCGATCGACGCCAGCTTCTTCGGCGCGACGCTGTTCGACCATCCCGGAAGCAGCCCGGTGATGTACCTCTTCGGGGGCGAGCTGCAGGACGGCACGCCCACCGACCGGCTGCTCGTGCGCGAGGAGGACGCGGTGGGCTGGTGGCGCTGGCGCGACGTGGGGAGGGCGCCCGGTTCGACGTGGCCGTCGGCGCGGAGCGGCGCCGCCCTGGTGTACGATCAACTGCACGACCGGCTACTTTGCTTCGGCGGCCGCACGGCCCGCGGGGTCTCCGGCGAGCTGTGGGCCTTCGACATCGCCGGCCAGGAGTGGCTCGAGGTGGAGGCGGGTGGTGAGCCGATGCCCGCCCTGGCGTACTACTCGAGCGTGGTGGACGGCGACAGCTGGTACATCTATGGCGGCCTCGGTAGGTGGGGCAACGAGTCGGTGCTGGGAGTGTGGAGCTTCAGCGACCAGAGCTTCACCGTGCTCTCGGATGGAGCTGACGGGCCGTCACCGCGGCGCGGCGCCTCCCTGGCCCTGGACAAGACCAATGGCAGACTGCTGCTGTTCGGTGGTGATGCGGCGGCCAAGGGCGTGCTCGGGGCAGGGGTGGAAGGCGATCGGACACTCGAGCGGGAGCTGACGCCGTGGTTCCAGTCGGGCGAGGGAATGGCGGACAGCCAGGGTGACGCCGTGTTCCTGGAGGCGTACGAGGACGAGAGCGCCTGGTACTACTCGGGGGCGCCGTACATGCGATCGGCCGGGCTGCTCGAGATGGACGTGAGGATGCGGGTCGAGGAGTATGTTTCGTTCGGCGAGTACTCCGGCACGCTGTTCGGCGCGGTCCTGGACCGGGAGATCCCCCTGGCCTTCATCGAGCGGGGCGGGAGTCGGTACGTGGCTCTCGTCGGAGATTTGCAGGCCCTGTTCCAGAGCGGGCAGGCGGACGCGTCCTGGCCGCTGCACGAGGTGGACTGGTCCGAGTACCACGAGTACCGGTTGCTCGTGGACCGCGACGCCGACACGGTGACCCTGACCGTTGACGGAGTCCAGGCCCTGGAGCACGCGTACTCGTCGCTGTCCGAGGCGGGCGTGCTCGCCCTGGAGGACGGCGAGTTCCCGGAGCACTTCGGCTCGGTGGGCGTGGGCACGGGCGTGCTGCTGGGCAACGACCAGGCCTCGGCCGCGGGCCGGGCGTGGGTGGATCACTTCCGCTGGCGCTGGGAGGGGGAGGGCGAGCTCCTCAACGACGCGTGGTACTTCGACCTGGCGACCGGTACGTGGAACATCGTTCTAACCGCCTGCGTGATCGGCACCTCGGGTTGCCCGCTGCCGATCGTGAACTCGGCGGCACGGTACTACAACCCGGTACCGGGCCGCCTGGTGCTGGTGGGCGGCACCGGTCCCGAGGGCTATCCGGTGCCCGAGGTACGCAGCCTGGATCCGGACGACCCGGAGGCCGGCTTCGAGGAGCACCTGTTCCCGGGCTCGGTGCCCCGGGACCAGGGCGACTGTGACGCGGACGGGCTGATCGATCCCGAGTTCGGCCGGCTGTGCACGGCCGAGGAGCACTGGTGGGATCCGGTGGGCTCGGTGCTGTGCGGCGAGGACGACGAGCAGGCGTGCAGCGCCGGGCCGGCCGAGGCCGAGGTTCTGGGCCGGCTCAGGCTGCCGTTCAAGGTCAACGCCTTCGACGTTGCGGGCGACCGGCTGGTGGCGGCGACCGTGGTGGGTCTGGCCGTGGTGGACGTGTCGGATCCGCGCCACCCGGGTGTTGAGAGGTTCGTTCCGCTCGGTCCGACGTACGACGTGAAGGTGCGCGGCGGGCACGCCTTCGTGGGGCACCTGTTCGGGCTGGGCGTGATCGACATCGGCAGCGGCGAGATCGCGGGGTGGTCCTTCGTTGACATGCAGGTCAAGGGCGTCGCGCTGCTTGGCGATCGGGCGTACGTGGCCGGGAAGAAGCGCTTCGGCGTGGTGGACATCTCCACGCCCTCGGATCCTGTCGTGCTGCTGCGCAAGCCAGGGCTGAAGCACGGTCACGCCGTGGAGCTGTTCGGGCTGCGGCCGGTTGTCACGGACAACCGGGGCGTGCACGTGTACCGGATGGAGGTGGATGGCTCGGCCGAGCAGGTCGGTTTCGCGGAGACGCACCGGGCGCTGGTGTCGATGCACGTGGCCGGCAACGGGGCGTACGCCGTGGACCGGCGTGGTCGTGCGGTGTACGTGGACCTGCGAGAACCATCGTCGCCGGTAGTGTCGGGTAGCCACGCGATGTCAAACTTCGCCAGGGGACGTATCGACGCAGATGGATTGCACTACGGCCTGAAGCGCCGGCGGATCATCGAGATCGTCGAGGTGGCGCCTTGAGGATCCTGCGTCGTCACTGGTCGGCCGTGGCTCTGGCTCTCCTGCTGCAAGCCTGCTCCGGCGGCTGCTCGTGCGAGAGCGAGGACGACGGAAAATGCACCGATGATTCAGAGTGTTACGAGGGATTCTACTGTCGCGAGGACGGGAAGTGCTGGCGTAAGCCGGACGAGCGGGAGTTGGATGGACCTCATGATGAATGGGATGCCAGCATAGAGTACAACGAAGCAGAGACTAATGACAAGGAGGAGGAGAAGTCAGTCGAGAGCGCATTACTGTGCGAAAACCAGAGGCCGTGTCTGCTATCACGGCCACCCACCGATAATGCTGCGTTGAGTATTTCCATCAGCAACGATATAGTAATTTTTGGATATTCGGGGAGTGATTTAAAGGAATTGCCGCAAATCAACAATGAGCTTGTGGTAATCACCCTACCTACGCTTTCTCGATATTTGGCACCTCTGGGCTGCGCCAGCGTAGAAGGTACAGAATACGTTTTTCTCCGGGAAGCAAGCTCTAGCGGCGAATCGATAGCATATTCATGTAGCCACAAGTATTTGGAAGGAAACAGATTACAGTTCATTGACTCAAGGGTTTCTATATTAGATCTCGATTCAAATGACATTGTCAGCATCCCATTCGAAAAGCCTGGTGTTAAGGTAGATGTACGTATTTCCGACATGTTCGTGGTATGGGAATATGATGATGATGCGACAAACACCGATGTGTATGCGTACGATGTTACAAATAAAAACGTTTTCCCCGTCATCGTGGCTCCGGGCCTACAGAGGGGCTGCGCGATATTTAATTCACTAGTCGCGTACGTCGATGGTTACATCAAGACCCAAGAAATATGGCTATACGATCTAGAAAGGCGAGAGAAGAGCCGTATCACAAACGACAACGCACTTCAGGACGATCCGTCCATCAGTGGTGACCGGATCGTGTGGATGGATACCCGCGATGCCGAGTGGTTCCCGAGCGACACGTACGCGAACTCGAACCTGTACCTGCACACCATCTCCACCGGCGAGACGGTCCGCCTCACCGACAACCCGAGCGACCAGGAGCAGCCGTGGATTGACGGCGACCTCGTGGTCTGGACCGACCTGCGGCACGGCGGACGGGATCCGACATTCTGGTACGACGAGGCCGAGATCTACCTGATGGACCTCCGTACTCGGAAGGAGTACCGGGTGACCGAGATGCCGGGCAACGACTTCCATCCGCAGATCTCGGGCACCGGGGTGATCTGGCTGCACGAGACCGTGCCGGGCGACCGCTGGTCGCACGACCTGTACTACATGGACGTGGCCCACCTGCTCGAGGAGCCGCCGGATGGCGGTTAGTCAGGTGCTCCGGTTTATCAGGGAATCATATCCGGTTTGTTGAGGAAGACGCGCTCGCAGAAGTGGCAGCGCAGCCTGACGCCCGCGGTCTGTCCCTCCCCGTCGCGGCCGACGAGGTGGAAGCGGGACTCCACGCCGGGCTGATCGTTGGTCACGCAGTTCGGATTGGGGCATTTCAGCAAGCCCTGGATGTCCTGGGGCAGGTTGATCGGTCGCTTCTCCTTCACTCTGCTGTTCTCGATGATGTTGATCGTGGCCGTGGGAGCGACCAGGGCCACCAGATCCGTCTCCCGCTTCTCGAGGATGTGGTTCTCGATCTTGACCACGTCCTTCTTTCCCAGACGCTTGCTCGGGAAGTTCATCCCCACGGTGACGATGCCCTCGCGGGCGATACCGAGGATCTCGATCACCTTCATCGCCAGCGGCGAGGGGATGTGGTCGATCGCGGTACCGTTATCGATACGATAGACCTTGTAGGGCCGGTCGTCGCTCTTGTTCTCGCTGCTCATCGGATTGCCCCCGTGACCAGTCCCAGCACCGCCTGGCGCGTGGGCACGCCGTTGTGCGCCTGGCGAAAGTACAGCGCCCGCGGATCGCTGTCGACCGTGGGCGCGATCTCATCGACACGGGGCAGCGGATGGAGGATCCGCGTCTTCGGGCCGAGGACCTCGAGGGCCCGGTGGCCGACGCGATACGAGCCGGCCACGCGCTCGTACTCCTGAAAGTCGCCGAAGCGCTCCTTCTGGATCCGCGTCACGTACAGCACGTCGAGCGCCTTGCCGGCCTCGGCGAAGTCCTCGGTCTGATGGTACTCGCAGTGCTGCTCGTCGAGGTCCCGGAGCAGGTGCTGGGGCATGCGCAGCGAAGGTGGGGAGATGAAGGTCAACTCGGCTCCGAACAGGCTGAGCGCGTACGCCAGGGAGTGCACGGTACGACCGTACTTCAGGTCGCCGACCATGCCGACCCGCAGCCCCTCGAGCCGCTTGAACTCCTCCTGGATCGTGACCAGGTCGAGGAAGGTCTGTGTCGGATGCTGATTGGCGCCGTCGCCTGCGTTGACCACCGGCACGCTGGAGATCTCGGCGGCGAGGCGGGCCGCGCCCTCCACCGAGTGCCGCATCACGATCACGTGGCAGTACCCGGTCACGGTGCGGATCGTGTCGGCGATCGACTCGCCCTTCTTGACCGAGGCCTCGCCCGGATCCGAGAAGCCGATCACCCGGCCGCCCATGCCGACCATTGCGGACTCGAAGCTCAAGCGGGTGCGCGTCGAGGGCTCGAAGAACAGCGTGGCCAGGACCTGGCCGGCCAGGGCCTCCGCGTGCTGGCCCGCCTTCACGTCCAGGGCCATCCGCACCACGTGCTCCACCTCCGGGCGGGTGAAATCACGGATCGAGACGATGCTTCGACCGTCGAATTCCAGGTCGGACACCGTGGCTCCTCCTCTCCGGTTTGAGGGAGTTTGCCCGGCGGGAGGGGCTCCGTCAACCCCTATTGTGTCGTGCTGTTCAGGATGCGCCGAGATCCTTCTTGCCCCACTCGCTGTCGATGCAGAACTGGAGGAGCCTGCTGAAATAATCCGTCACATCGGGAACTTCGATGGAGGTCCCGGCCGTTCCGCGCTCGAAGTTGGCCGCGTCGAAGATCTTGCGATTGATGAAGTACGGTTCGTACACCCGGCCGCGGGTGAGCACGTGCTTGAGCTTGCCCCGGGCCAGCAGGCGGGAGGGCGGGCCGATGAAGGTCTGGTAGAAGTCGGGGCTGAAGAAGAAGATGCGCGGGCCGTTGAAGAAACGCCGCACCAGCTGGGCCAGCTCCTCGGCCTGGCAGCAGTGGCGCGGCCCGGCCGCGATGTGCACGGCCCGGCTGTGGCTGAACTCCTGCGGCGAGATCGCCAGGATGCTGTCCGCCACCACGTCCACCGGAACCAGGTCGACCACCGCGTCCCGTCGCGCCGGGACCATGCGCCACAGGCCCTGCTGGTACACCTTGACCAGCCAGTAGAGCATCTTGAAGCTCGAGGTGCGGCCGGTCTTCTGGTCGCCGACCACGATCGAGGGTCGGAAGCGGGTCACCGGGAAGTCGACCCGGCGCCGGAAGACCTCGAGCTCGGCCTGGAACTTGGACTCCTCGTACGAGTTGTAGAAGCCCTGGCCCAGATCCAGCTCGTCCTCGCGGATCAGGCCCTGGCGCGTGCCGGCGATGAAGGCCGTGCCCACGAGGTCGAACTTGCGGAGCCCGCTCGCGGCGTGGATCTCCTCGGCCAGATTGAGCGCGTACCGCGTGCCCCAGAGGTTCTGCACCAGGTGCTCCTCCAGCGTCGCGCCGAAGCTGACGTTGGCCGCGCAGTGCATCACGTGGTCGACCCGCTCGAGCAGGCGCGCGCGGTCCCTGTCCGGGATGCCGAGCGCGGGCCGGGTGATGTCGCCGGGTACGAGCACGAGGCGCTGGCCCGCCTTGCGCGCCCGATCCTCGTCCTTGCCGTACATGCGGAGCAGGGTGCGATCGAGCTTCTCCTGCCGCGCGGCGTCATCGGCGCCGCGGACCAGCGCGAAGAGCTGCTTGACCCCGGCGTCGAGGAGACGGCGCATCAGCTCGCTGCCCACGAAGCCGGTGGCGCCGGTGAGGAACACGGTTCGCTGCTTCCACTTGGAGCTTGTCATCTCGTCTCCGTTTCAGGATGTTCGTATCCCGGCCGGCCAAGATCTTGGCGGATTATGCCACGGCCGCCGCGGATTTGAAAACCCGCAGTCAGGATATCTCGGGAAGCCCGCCGGCTGGAGGACGGGTGCCAGCCCTCCGGCCCGGTGGCAGGACCTCCTGACTGCGGGCTTGCAGCCCGCGCGGCTTGCTCCTGGCTGCGCCGGTGGTGTAAAGTGAAACCATGAATACCAAATCACTGATCTACCTGCTGTTCTCGGCCGTAACCGCGATCCTGCTGGTCCTGTCCTGCGGCCAGGGCGCGGCCGTTCCCGGCGGCGACTCCGACGCGGACACGGACACCGACGCGGATACCGACACGGACAGCGATACCGACAGCGATGCTGACACGGACACCGACGCTGACACGGACGTGGACTCGGACTCGGACTCGGACGCCGACTCGGACTCGGACACGGACGCCGACTCGGATTCGGACGCCGACTCGGACTCGGACTCGGACTCCGACGCGGACACGGATGCAGATACCGACACGGACACCGGCCCGTTGAGCTGCACCTCCCATCTCGACTGCCGCCGCGACGAGTACTGCGACCCTGCCGACCACGTATGCAAGCCGGGCTGTGCCACCGACGCGGACTGCGGCGGCCTGCCCTGCGACCCGGTGACCCATGTCTGCGCCGAGCCCTGCACCGGCGACGGGGACTGCGAGGAGGGCACGATCTGCGACGCCGGCTCGGGCCGCTGCGTGCCGGGCTGCCGCGTCGACGCGGACTGCAACGAGGGCTTCTTCTGCGATCCGGAGCTGCTCGAGTGCCGCGAGAAGCCCACATCCTGCCAGAGCAACGACGACTGCGCCTCGACCAAGTACTGCGAGGTCGAGACCGGTATCTGCCGCGACCGCTGCGAGGCGCACGCCGACTGCGAGGGCGGCGAGCTGTGTGACTTCGACACGGGGCGATGCGTGGCGATGTGCGTCAGCGACGCGGACTGCGGGACCGGCGCCTTCTGCGATGTGGACACGGGACTCTGCGAGCCGAAGTGTACGGACGACGGCATGTGCACGGCCGCCTTCTACTGCGACGCGACCATTGGCCGCTGCGTGCCGCGCTGCCAGAGCGACGAGGATTGCGCACCGCTGATCTGCAACTGGGACACGGGGCGCTGCGTGGAGCCCTGCCACGGCGACGAGGACTGCGGCAGCATCGAGATGTGCGACGAGACCGGCCGCTGCGTGCGGGATCCGAGCAAGTGCAACAACGACGACGACTGCCAGGACGCGGGCAAGCCGATCTGCGAGGACCACCTCTGCCGCGAGCTCAATCCGCGGGAGTGCCAGAACACGGTCCATTGCTGGACGCAGGGGATGTGGGGCTATGACTGCAACACCACTCTCGGCTACTGCGTGAAGTCCTGCGAGCAGGACGCGGACTGCGAGGCGGGTCAGAGCTGCTTCGGTCTGGTCAACAAGTACTGCCGCGAGTGCTCGCAGGACGCGGACTGCGCCGAGGGCGAGACCTGCGGTCCCTTCGGTATCCTGAAGGTGATCTGCATTCCGCCGCCTTGAGGATCGATGACGACGACACTCGAGATCCTCGCCCGCGCGCTCGCCGAGCAAGGGGCCACGGCCCTGCTGATCGGAGGGCAGGCGCTTCAGGCCTATGGCGTGAACCGTCAGACGATGGACGGTATGCTGGAGCAGAGTCGGTCGTTCCGGATCGGCGCCCTCGAGTTCCAGGTCCCATCGTTGCTGCACCTAGTCGCGCTGAAGCTGCACGCGATCAGCAACGATCCTGGGCGAGAGCCGCGAGACCTTGCTGACGTCGCCGACCTGATCCGGATCAACCGGGATTCCCTGGATCCCGATGCCCTTCGCGGGATCTGCGAGCGCCACGGGCCCGAGGAGCTGGCCACGCGCGTGATGGGGTACCTGCGATGAAGGCGCTGAAGCTGCCGAACTGGAGCATCCCGCCGCTCTAGCCCAAGCCGGTCAGCCCGGAGGCCTTCCAGGACTGGAACGAGTGGATGTACCGACTCGCCGTGGAGAGCGGCGCCGTGGAGCGACGCCGCAGAGACCCGATGCGCTGGCTGGTGCCGGTGCGCTTCGTTCTGCGATAGTCCGCGAACCTGCTGCATGCCGGCCTGGATCTGACAGGCGTCGCCCTCTTGACGCGCTGCGCAAGCGGGAATGCCTTGCCGACCTTGCATCTTGCATTGCCCCGGGCTAGGATTTCGCGACCTCGATCAGCGGAGGAGCGATGCAGAGCGAGCTGAGTTGCAACGGCAAGACGATCGAGCTCAATGATTTTGTATCCTCCCTGTTCGCGCGCCTGGTCTTCAGCCTGACCGCGAATCTGCAGGGCGTGGCGCCGGATGCCTCGCGCATCGAGGTGGTGCGCACTCCGGCGGATCTGCAAATCACCTGTGACGGCGACGATATCGAGTGGTTCATGGGCTATCCGAGAACAGCGATACAGGCAATCGTGGATGCGGCCGTGCAGACCCTCCGGGGCTGCGAGGACGCTGAAACCTACACCCTGGGGGTGAGGCGATGAGATCTTCGACCTTTGCAGTGATTCTCTCGACCGTGTTCCTCTGTTTGCTGCTGGTGCTCGCGCCGGGCTGCGGCGAGGGCTCGAGTCCGGGCGGTGACGCGGACACGGACACGGACGCGGACACGGACGCGGACACGGACGCGGACACGGACGCGGACACGGACGCGGACACCGACACCGACGCGGACACGGACACCGATACGGACACCGACACGGACGCGGACACGGACGCGGACACGGATACGGACGCGGACACGGACACCGATACGGACACCGACACCGACACGGATACGGACACCGGCGGTCCATGCACCGTGGACGAAGACTGTGGCGAGTTCCCGATGTTCTGCTACGTGGACGAGAACATTTGCTATCGCCGCTGTGCCAACGACGGCGATTGCGATCCCGTGGAGGAGATCTGCCTCTCCGATCTGCTGAACAGCCGCTGTATTCCGGCCGAGTGCAAGGCTGACTCTGATTGCATAGGCGAGAACGTTCGCTGTAAGGACAAGCGCTGCGAGGAGTACCAGACCTGCCCCAGCGGTTCGGACGCCGACTGTCCCGAGCACCACAAGTGCATCGATTACAACGGCACCTTCATCTGCGAAGCGCGGCAGGAGTGCCTGTCCGAGGCCGACTGCGAGGGCGCGGGACCGTGGCTCTGCCTCGACGATCATTGCTACGAGACCGGCTCCTGCCTGAGCGAGGCGGACTGCAGCGACGAGGAGGACTGCATCGGCGGCTCGTGTGTGCCGCACCTGTGCCGCGGCCCGAGCGACTGTGAGCCGGGCCAGATCTGCTCTGGCGGCGAGTGCGTGGACGAGCCCGTGGACCCGCCGGTGACCACGGTGCGCATCCTCACGCCGGGGGGGCCGATCAAGGTCGGCGCGACCAAGCAGTTCATAGCCCAGGCCGAGGACGACGCGGGCAACGTGTACCCCGGCGTCAAGTTCAAGTGGACCTCGGACGACGTGGCTGCGGTGTCGATCGACGAGGATGGCGGTCTGGCCACGGGCGTGGCAGAGGGCCCGGCCACCCTGAACGCCGAGGCGCTGGACAGCCAGGGTCTGACCGGCATCGACGACTCGGTGGACGTGAGCTGCTTCGCCGATCCGGAGCAGGACAAGATCCGCATCCTCGTGATCGAACGGAGCACTGGCGAGCCGATCGCTGGCGCCACGGTCGAATACAACGGCAGCAACGCAGACACCGACAGCGACGGCGTCGTCACCTTCGACCTGACCGCAGCGCCTGCCGATGTTTCCGTGTTTGCGGACGGGTACGACTACCTCAGCGTCTTCGGCGTGCTGGGTGACGACCTGGTACTGCCGCTGTCTGTGCGCTCCGACCCGACGGTTTCGACCGGCTTCACCGGGACGTGGGCGGGCTACCCGGGCGGAGATCCGATATCCCTCGGCCTGGCCGGTGCGAGCATCAGCGGCGAGTTGACGAACATCAACCTGCCGTACCTCGTCGGTGAAACCATGAACGTCATCGTCACCTTCAGGGGCAGCACCTACCCCGTGCCGCTGACGGGCGGACTCACCATCGCCGTGCCGGTCCTGGTGACCAAGGACAAGTACCAGGTCCTCGCCGAGCCCGGGATTCGCATGGCCTGGGGCCTGGCCGGAACGATCAGCCTCTGGGACATCGACTCGGATGCGCTTCGGTCTGGTGATGCGTCCAAGATCATTGCGAGTATCCTGCCCTTCTTCGAGAGGTTCGACCACGGCGTGAAGTCGGTGGGCGAGCTGAATACGATACCGAAGATCGTCGATACGGATGACTACAACCAGAACGGCGACGTGACCGAGATGATCTCCAACTACAACAGCTTCGTGCAGACCAGCTTGACCGCCGGGCAGGAGCAGTCCTTGCGGGCCACGGTCAAGCTGCCTGATCTGCCCGGTGGCTCGGGGCCCGTGCTGGATGCGGCGCTCGTTTTGCCGGGCGCCTTCGTCGACTCGATCGGATTCGTGCCGATGGGGTTGAACATCAAGCTCGCCGAGGCTGGCGGTGCACTGGGAACGACTCTGATCAAGATGGCTCCGCAGCACAGCGGGCTCGAGGCTGGCGAGTATGGGATTCTGGCGCTGGCGGTCAACACGGACAGCATGACCGGGGGCGGCGTCTCCACCTACGCCTCGGGTCGGCTGCTGGTGTCCAAGGATCTCCCCACCGACATCGAGTTTGCCGGGGACTTCCTCGGCTTCGCCGATTCCTCTGCGTACGACATGGGTGCACGTAAGGCAACGGTCGGACCGGCCGTGAGCGGCGCCGCCTTCTACCGCATGGCGCTGCGCGGAGAGGCGCGGAACTGGTGGATCTATGTTGGCGCAGGTGGCGAGGGTGAGGTTTCACTACCCGATGTGCCGGCGGGCATGGACGATCCAGGCACCTCTACCAGCGGCTGGATCGAGGCAGTCTCTCTGGGTGGAGCACTCGGTTACGACGAGCTGCTCGGTCTTTCCGGCTCGAACCTGGAACGGCTCAACACGCTGATGGACGGCTTCTCGCGGCTGGACCTGGAGTAGGGATGGTGCGCTCGCGTCTCTTCCCGGCGCTCCTGGCCCTGCTGCTGCTGCTCGCTGTCGGTTGCGGCAAGGGAGCCACGCCGCCCGGCGCGGGCGACACCGACACCGACACCGACACCGACGCAGACACGGACGCGGACACGGACGCGGACACGGACGCGGACACGGACGCTGACGCGGACACGGACTCGGACACGGACACAGATACGGATGCGCGCACCTGCCAGGAGCGCGGCGGGTACTGCAAACCGCGCTTCGTGGACTGCTGGCCCGGGTACTACCTCGCCAACGACCCCTATGGCTGCGACACTGGCTGCTGCCTGCCCGAGGGCGGGGACGCGGACACGGACGCGGACACGGACGCGGACACGGACACGGATGCTGACACGGACACCGGCTGCGTGGAGAACGCGGACTGCGGTCTGCTCGGCCTGTGCCTGGAAGGCGTATGCGTGGACCGCTGCACCGACGACGGCGCCTGCGCCGATGACGAGATCTGTTTCTCCGACCCGCCGAACAGCCACTGCATCCCGGCCGAGTGCTTTTCGGACGCCGACTGCGGCACCGAGAACGTGCGCTGCGTGGACAGGCGCTGCGAGGAGTACACGCCCTGCGCTACGCACGAGGACTGTCCGCTGGGCTTCCAGTGCCTGGACGAGATCTGCGAGCCGCGCGATCCCTGCAGCAGCGACGCGGACTGCGAGGGCGGGATCTGCGAGAGCGGCTACTGCCACGACGCTGCGGGCTGCCAGTCCGAGGACGATTGTGCAGCGGACGAGGACTGCGTGGGTGGCACCTGCGTGCCGCACGCCTGCCGCGGCCCGGCCGACTGTGCGGCCGGGCAGGTCTGTTCGGGCGGCGAGTGCATGGAGGCGCCGGACAACCCGCCGATCCAGCAGGTGACGATTCTCACTCCGGGCGGGCCGATTCGCGTGGGCGAGGCGCGCCGGTTCATGGCCCAGGCTCGCGACCCGGCGGGCAACGTCGTGGTGGGGCAGGGCTTTGCCTGGTCCACCGCGGATCCGGGCGTGGTGTCCGTGGATCCGGACACGGGGCTCGCCACGGGCGAGGCGGCCGGCGAGACCAGGCTCTTTGCCATGGCCGTGGACCCGCAGGGCGCACCGCTGGGGATCCAGGACGACGTGGATCTGGTCTGCCTCGATACGCCCGGGGAGGGCAAGGCGCGGATCCTGGTGGTCGAGCGCGCAACCGGCGAGGCGGTCAACGGCGCCTCGGTGATCTACAACGGCGAGTTCGGCGAGACCGACCGCGACGGGCTGGCCGTGTTCGATGCGGTGGACGGAGCGGTAGACATCTCGGTCCTTGCGGACCGGTACGACTATGTCAGCGCCTTCGGCGTACAGGGCGACGACCTGGTGCTCCCGCTGCCCGGCCGGAGCCGGAGCACGCGGGTGACCGGCGTGACCGGCACCTTTGCTCACTACCCGGGTGGCCGTGCGATCAAGGTCGGGCTGGCCGGCACCAGCATCGGCGGCGACCTCTCGCGGATCAACCTGCGCTACCTGATGGGCGAGGTGATGCGGGTGGAGCTGACCTTCGGCACCTTCACCATCCCCTTGCCCCTGCCCGGCGGGTTCACCCAGATCAACGAGGTGCTGGGTCAGCCGTACCCGATCAAGGAGACCTTCCAGGCGCTGGCCCAGTCGGGCGAGCGCATGGTCTGGGGCCTGGGCGGCACGCTAGACTCGGGCGACCTGGGCTTCGGGTTCTACCTCTCCGCGAGCAATCCGGCGCGCGCGCTGCAGAGCCTGCTGCCGCACCTCGAGCGACTGGATCATGCCGTGGTCTCGGCGGGCAAGCTGACCGCGATCCCGATGGTGGTCGACGTGGATGACATGGACGGGGACGGCGACGTGGACGAGCTGATCCCCAACTATCCCTCGTTCAAGAGTTTCAGCCTGCAGCCGGACCAGCCGCAGGGCCTGCGTGCCACCGTGGAGCTGCCGGACCTGCCCGCGGGCGGACCGCCGCTCGGCGCGGCGCTGCTGATCTCGGGCGCGCTGCTCGACTCGGTGGGCCTGGTGCCGCTGGGGCTCTCGATGCAGGAGGCTGCCGGTGGCGGCTTCGATCCGGCCGCGGTGCGCATGGCGCCGCAGCACGGCGGGCTCGACGCCGGCGTGTACGGCTTCCTGGCCCTGGCGTACGATTCGCTCGGCGGGACCGATGGCGAGCTGGCCGATCACGCCTCGGGCCGGCTGCTGCTCGCCGACGACCTGCCGGCCAATATCCGCTTCGAAGGCAGCTTCCTCGGCTTCGCCGACGGCTCGTCCTGGGACGCGGGCGCGCGGACCGCGGGCGTGGGTCCGGCCGTGAACGGCGCCAGCCTGTACCGGGTGGAGATTCCGTCCGAGACCGGGACCTGGTGGATCTACCTGCCGGCCGGCGCCGAGGGCGAGGTGGTGCTGCCCGAGGTTCCCGCGGGCATGGACGACCCGGCCGTGTCCACGCTGGCCCATGTCGAGGCGATCACGCTCACCAACGGTCTGGCCCTGGACGATCTGCTCGCCCTCGGCGGGGCCGACATCGGCCGGCTGAACGAGGTGCTGGACGGCTTCTCGCGGATGTCCGTGGAGTGACCGAGTAGTAAGTAACCTGACCCTAAGTAAAGTAACCAGTAACAGTAACCTGACCCATGAGTAACCTGACCCAGGTTGAAATTCACCCCATGCTTAATTAATCCTGATTCTAACGCATCAGCGCCGAAGCGCCAGCCAACCGATGCTCGATTGCACTCTCCGAACCGATGCGGTCGCAAAAAAAGCCCTCGGACGAAAAAAACAGGCAACGAGACCGCCCAACCTGCCGAGTATAGACCACGAGGAAAGGAGGCCGCGCCAGACCCATGTCCAGGCCGCGCCAGATCATCCCGGGCCAGACCGTCTTCGTCACCCGGAGATGCAGCCAGCGGCAGTTCTT
>Ga0272442_10001482_pt1 | contig 35708 bp, 29 predicted proteins | sample SSMForm2O_FD_200262 | JGI IMG/M metagenome (GOLD analysis project Ga0272442, IMG submission 200262) | Marine sediment archaeal communities from Little Sippewissett salt marsh, Falmouth, MA, United States - SSM-Form-2O | ecosystem: Environmental > Aquatic > Marine > Wetlands > Sediment ... | reverse complement strand
CTGGCGTGTTCCTGGGTCCAGAATGTGCCGCCGTACTCATCGACCGAATAGGGTTGGCCCTCGTAGGGGATGGAGATTTCAGGAAAGCGAACGAAGACGTCTTTACCGCCGGGCGCGACCGAGGCATAACGTTTTCGGAAGGTTTCCGGATTTTGATCGTAATCATGGACGGTGAAGATATCCGTCTCGACGTGAACATATCCGCTGCAATCGTTGATCGGCCGGGTCGAATCCAACGCACGGGTCAAATCCACGGTCTCTTTCACACCCCGGCGGTGAATCTCGAAACGATCCCGTGCGGCGCCCCGCGTCTCATTGAATGGCGTCCAGGCCACAATCGACGGATGGTTGCGGTCGCGCATCACGACTTCGCGCCATTCACGCTGATGGTTGTGAATCCCCTGCGGATTGGCGAAGGAATGGGTGCCGCCCCAGTCGCAGAACTCGCCCCAGGTGATATAGCCCAGCCGGTCCGCCCAGTAATGAAAACGTTCCTCGAAGACTTTTTGATGAAGCCGCGCGCCGTTGAAGCCTACCGCCAACGAAAGCTCGATATCGGCCTTGAGCGCCGCATCGCTCGGCGCCGTCCAGATGCCGTCGGGATAAAATCCCTGGTCGAGAACGTGCCGCAAGAAGATCGGCTGGTTATTCAGATAGAATCTATTGCCTTCGATGTGAAATTTGCGAAGCCCGGCGTAACTTCTGACCGAATCCACGACGCGCATCCCTTCGAGCAATTCAAACCGAAGCGAGTAAAGATAGGGGTCGTCCGGTCCCCAGGGACGCGTTTTGGGCACCCGAAGCACATAGGGCAAACCGCTGCCGGCTGAGGCGCGAATAAAAGAAAGTCTCTCGCCGGCCGAGGACAACAGAATGGCTCGGAATCTCAAACCACGATGGCCGTTCTGTATGACGGGGGTCACGACGAAGCGGCTTTTATCGAGATCGGGAACGATATGAACGGATTCGATGAAGCTCTCCGGCCGGGCTTCCAGCCAAACGGTTTGCCAGATCCCCGTCGTGCGGGTGTACACGCAACCGTAGGATTCGAGCCGCAGGCTTTGCTTGCCGGCAGGTTGAACATCGGAACGCACGTCGTCGAGCGCGCAGACCACCAGGTCGTTCTCCCCGTCCTTGAGCGCTTCGGTGATTTCAAAACAGAACGACGAAGAGCCGCCATAGTGGCGCCCGACACTCGTGCCGTTCAGCCAGGCGCGGCAATCGTAATCGACGGCGCCGAAATGTAGAAAGACTCTCTTCCCATTCCATTTGTTCGGTATTGTGAATGTACGATGATACCAGACGGCGGGAATGAAACCCGTGTATTGGATGCCTGAAAGCTTGCTTTCCGGGCAGAAAGGAACGATGATTTTCTTATCGAAGCCCGACGGATCCCTGGCCCAGCCTTCATCGACGCCGACGACGTCGAAATCGAACGCGAAGTTCCATTCACCATTCAAATTTAACCAGGTATCCCGCTGAAACTGCGGTTTTGGATGTTCGGGCCGGGGAATTGCGCCCGTCGTGCCGGCGGCTGTAAAAAGAAGCATTAAAATCGATACATATCGAAAGGCTACGAACAGCCTGCCGGGTTTCCTGTGTCTTGTCATAACCGGTTCCTTTCATGAACGGTTCCAGATTTGCGCAGAATACTACCACTTCGAGTTGAAATAATCAACCATCGACCCCCAAACTTCGGTCTCACGCTTCCAAGCGGACCTCGATCGCTTCCGTCGTTTTCTTATCGAGGCGGAACGTGCCTTTGAGCCTCTCGTCGCCGAGCCGGACGCGAACCTCGTAATCTCCGAGGAAACCACGGAAACGCGTCGTGCCTAAAGGCCCAATGGTCCCGCCGGCGGTCGTCCACCATCGGCTCTTGATGAGTTGTTTGAGTGCGTGATAAGCCGGTTTCGGCGTCATATCGTCACGCACCAGGCCCGCCGGCGCTCGTTGCCAGGCGTTTTGGTCGGTGAAGTCCCACCAGGTAATGGCCTCCACCGACGGATGGGAGAACAGAATACGATAGAATTCGGTGACTTGTTTGGCTTGGCTTTTCTCCCCTTCGGAGGTGCTCACCCAGCGGAAATCGGGATCGTTTCGCTTTTTTCGAAGCTCCCAGCCCTGCTGCCCGGAGACAACGGTGGTTTCCGTGAAATGCAGGGGCTTGCCGAAGCGGGCAAAACGTTCGCACGTTTGCCACGTCTTCTGGGCCGACCAATAGCCGCTGTGCATGTGCGATTGAATACCGATGACGTCATAAAGCGGCCACCCGTTATCATCGATGAGCCTGGAGATGACCTTGTCGGCGTACGCCGGGTCCGTTCGGTAGTCATTGATCAGCAGCGTGGCGTTCGGATTGGCCTTCCGCGCTGCACGGAACGCCTCACGGATATACGCTTCAACGCCCATTTTCCGTATGGCCTCGGTCAAAATCGGCGCCTGTTTCTCGACGCTTTCCCGATCGTAATGGGTCGCCTCGTTCACGACGTCCCAGATGTCGATTTTACCCTTGAACTTCCGGGCGCATCGGCTGATACGCTTGAGCTGAAGCTGCATCGCCAAATCGGGCTCATTCGGCAACCATCTCGGATCTACATAATTCCATGCCAGAGGATGGCCCTTGGTCGTTATCTTGTGAGCCTGACACCAGCGAACGATGTCTTCCGTGCGTCCGTCCTCACGCTCACCTTGTCGGCGCTCGTAATTCCACCAATAGAACGGCAGCGTCGCAAAGTTCAGCAGGTCGGCAAACTGCTTTTCATAGGCGGCGCTGTCCGCCGGCGTCCGGCATCGGTTTAACTTGAAGATATTACAGCCGAACAGGAACTTATGCCGTGTTTGTTGGATGGTTACGATTAAGCCGCTGGGGAGCGGCTTGCCGTCCGGCCCGATGATTTTCAACGTGGCGTTGGCCTTGCGGTGCTTTTCGATGCGTTCATCGACCTGTTCGAGAATCCGTTCAGTAGAATTATGTGCAGCCGAGGACAACCTCGGAAAAGCCCATAGCGCGATTGCGCCGCATCCCGTTGTCTTGAGAAAACCACGCCGATTCATACAACCGCCTTTCCGCCCTATACGGCTTCGTTGACCATTTTGATGTCCATATATTTGCAGAAAGAACCCAGTTCCTTCGTAATATCTCCGTAACAGGTCTGCCGATGCAATCCGCTCGACCAGTTCTTCCACAAGGTCTCGACGCAGCCGTCCACTTTGACGGTGACCTTGGTCCGGCACCCCCTGGGAATATCGGGCGCATCGATAATCTCGCCGGTGAAGTACGGCATGAAGTCGGCGCCGACGAGCTTGGCCTGTGTGACTTTCCGCCCGATCTGCATAAACACCTGAGGGGTGACGCCTTCCCGCCGCTCCATCACCGTTCGCAGTTTGTACGGATCGCCCGGCTCATCCGGACCGTCCATTTTCGTGGTGCCGAGACAGTGCGCCAAAACAATGCTGTTATTCGACTCATCCACCGTCGGATCGCTGATAAAGCCGGGCTTGCCGACCAATCCCTGCATGATGACGTGGGTCATCGCACTTTCCAGATCCGATTCGCAAATGCCGCCCAGGCCCATGCTATTGAGTCGTGTGAAACCGAGGCACGGATAGGCCGGCAGTTTGATGGTTTGGTCCCACATGGTGCCGTAGCAGTCGATGGTCATGACGGTGGCATTCTCCTGGTTGACCAGATTCTCCAGAGCCAGTGCCAGCTTGCACGATTTATACACGTCCTGCCTCGACGGCTCGACCAGTGCTTTTGCGCCGCCGATCCAGCGTTTGGTTTCGGCCCTGGCGTCACTATCGTTCACCGCGTCGTAAGCATCGAGTACCTGTTGGCGTTCGATGCGCTTGATCTCGGTGCCGAACTTATCCTTCATGGCCTTGGCATATTTTCCAAACGACCGGGTCGTTAGATTCAGTATTTTCGCTTCTCTGAGGTGATGAATGGCTCGGAAGGGCCGGATGGCGACAGCCAGTTGATTATAATCGCTGGTGAGCATGCACTCCAGCTTGGCGCCCAGTTCCTGCTTTTGCAAAGCGCCGAATCCCGTCCAGCCGTGTCCCGAATACGGAGCGGCGAAGATCGCCGTTGGTTTTCCCACGCTGAGGACTTCATTGATAATCGGCCGGACACCGATGTTGAAATGAATCAGCAGAATACCGTCCACTTCTCTCAAACGGTTTTTGAGCGGGCCGACCTGGTCGGCGGAGGAGATCAGTTGGTTCACGACAAATTCGACATCCGACAACTCTTTGAGTTTGGCGAATTCGGATTCGTAAAATCGGATTTCTTTTCTGAAATCCATTTTCGGCTCCGGCCAGAGGCCGCGCGAGGTGCCCATGTAGATTCGGGCCACCTTGACCTTCGTTCCCCGGCAGCCCGGACTGATTAACTTCGAGCCTTGTGAACCGGCGGCAAAAGCCGATAGTCCCATCCCACTCATACATAGAGCACTTCCGGCTGTGGTTAGTTGCACGAATTCCCGTCGGTTGATTTCATTCGCCATGAGTACCTCCTTTTAAAAAGCGTTTCGTTCGTTCTATATATCCACTTTTGAAAGGTTGGCGTATTTTAGCATGAGGGTTTTCGTCTGTCCAGTGTTGAACTTAATCACAGCGGTGCTGTTTTCGCCCATATCCAGGTATTTTTGAATCCGCCCCAGGCCGAATAGATCGTGCCGGACCAATTGGCCCGGCTGAAAATCAGGCACGGAGATGTCAAAATGATCTTCCTCGTAGTCGTCCTCTTCCTCAACGCATTCGCTGAAATCGACGCCAAGCTCGAACAGGAACTGGGAGGGGATCGTTCGCAAATATTGACCTCGGATCGTACGGTAACGCGCATAGCTGATATTCAAGCCCTTTTTCGCACGCGTGATGCCGACGAACAAAAGCCGGCGTTCCTCCTCTAACTCGTCCTCATTCTCCGATGCGCCGCTTCGTTCATGGGGTAACAGCCCTTCTTCGACGCCCGCGACAAAGACGTTCTCGAATTCGAGACCCTTGGCCGCATGGAGGGTCATCAGGGCGACGCGGTCGCTGGCGGCGTCGTAGGCATCCGTATCGCTAAAGAGCGATATCTGGTGGAGGTAGTCAATCAAAGACGGCTCTTCGGTTTGCTGGTCGTAGTCGGCGGCACCGTTAATCAATTCGTTGACGTTCTCCAGGGCGTTTTGACCGTCGGCTCCGGCGGCGCGGAGGGATTCTTTCAGTCCGGATTCCTTGAACACACGTTCGGCCAGCGGGGCGACCGGGCCGGTCAGGTCTTTCCTGAACTGCTCGATTAAGCTGTAAAAAACAGCTAACTTGGCCCTGGGTGCGTTAGAGAGCGAGTCGATACTATGGGCTTTTCTCACACCTTCAAGCAAACCGATGTTGTTATCAACGGCAAAGGTGCGAACCCGCTCGATGGTCGTTTTTCCGATGCCGCGGGTGGGCGTGTTGATGATTCGCAGCAGGGCGATTTCATCGTTGGGGTTGACAAGAATCTTCAGATAGGCAAGGAGGTCGCGAATTTCCTTCCGTCTGTAGAATTCCACGCCGCGAACGATCTGGTAGGGGATTTTCTCCTTGATGAAGGCTTCTTCGATGGCCCGGCTTTGAGCGTTGACGCGATAGAACACCGCCGCCTCTTTGAGAGAGACGCCGCCTTCGGCAAGCTCCTTCACCTGCTGAGCGATGGCCCGCGCTTCTGATTTATCGTCCTCAAAGGGTGTGATTTGAATGGCCTGCCCCTCGTCGGATAGGGTAGGGACGAGCTTCTTTTCTTTTCGATTCCGGTTGTAGGCGATCAGATGATCGGCCGCGGCGAGGATCGTCGCGGTGCTGCGGAAGTTTTCCTCCAGCTTAATCACCTTCGCATCCGGCCAGTCGCTCTCAAAAGCCAATATATTACGAATATCGGCGCCGCGCCAGCGATAGATGGACTGATCCGGATCGCCGGTCGCACAGATGTTTTTGTGCTGGGAGGCGAGAGTCGAGGCGATCTGGTACTGGGCGTGATTCGTATCCTGGTATTCGTCGATGAGCAAAAACTTAAAACGATTGCTCAGCTCGGAGCAAACATCGGGGCAATCCCGAAGCAGGAAAGCGGTTTTCATTAACAAGTCATCGAAATCCAGGCCGTTCCTATCGTTGAGGATGCGCTCGTAGCCCAGGTATATCTCCGCCAGCGTCCTGGAAAAAAAGTCGTCCGCGTCCGCTTTGAACGATTCGGCGTCGATCAGTTTGTTCTTCAATGTCGAGATTGCATCCAGCATTCGGGCGGGGGGGAAATTCGTCGTATCGAAGGCACGTTCCTTGACCGCCTCTTTGATGCACTTCCTCTGGTCAGCGTCGTCATAAACACTGAAGTTCGAGTTGATTCCCATTCTCTGCGCATACCGGCGGAGAATTCTGACACATAGCGAATGAAAGGTGCTGATATGCGCCCCGCCCGAAGCGCCGAGCGTCGCGGCCCGTTGACGCATCTCTTCGGCGGCCTTGTTCGTGAAGGTAATCGCACAGATGTTGTAAGGGGGGACGCCGACGTCGATGAGGGCCGCGATGCGATAAGTAATGACCCGTGTCTTGCCGCTGCCGGGGCCGGCGAGAACGAGCAACGGCCCTTCCACATGAAAGACGGCCTGACGTTGGGATTCGGTTAATTGTTGCGAGAGGGTATCGTGCATCCGCCGGAACGCTTTATTGTGTTACTTTGAGTTTTAGAATCTTTGAAGAAACGTCTCTTCCTGTTGTTGTATCTTCTCTTTTTGTTTTTCCAATTGTTCTTTCCACTGCGCTAACTTCCCGGAAAGATCGGGCCTTTCGATCTCGATTCGAGCCAACAATCCGAGCCTGAGATTAGGCGAAAACTGCTGGTCCTCCAGGAAGTCCAGAAGCGCCGTGTATCGTAACACATCGAACCTCGGCAGGTCAATACGATTTTCATCTCGGTATTTCGATTGATATTGGTTCCAGACTTCTTGAGCGAGGCTCTCTTGCCCGGCGGCCTCGTCGTCGTCGCGGATGGCGAATCGGAAATACGCCTCTCGCAACATCGCGACGACCATTTCTTTGGCATCGTTGATTGTGATGCTCTCGAATTCCTCGTTGAAGCGTTTCTTCGCATAGACATCGACAAGCGGAGACTTAAAATCGTCCAGCGGGTAACGCTTTCGCATATCGTTGTACACCCGCTGGGCCATCGCCTTGTGGCCCGTCTGGTAGATCAGCAGAACGGCATTTCTCAGGAAGTTGCGGTGGCCGTTCTGCATCGTTGTGTACGTTCCCTTGTCGTCCTTGTATTTCTCGATGTTGGCCAGCGTAGCCTTGTTATACGAATCGAATACTCTCAGGTCCGGCCGCAAGAACACTTCTTTGCCGATCACCTGCGTATCCAATTCATCGACGGGGCCTTCAGTGGGTGCGGGAAGCGGCACATCATGAATGTAGAGCTTGCCGTTGCGGAAGAGGTTCTGGAGGCTATGGCTGACGATCCGATCGGTATTCGTTTCACCAATTTCAATTTCGCGCGTCGAATCCTGAGCGGCGACGCGCAACCCCTTAACGGCCCAGTAGATCGCATGGGTATCGGGATGCCGCCAGTCCATGGGCAAACGTTTGTTCGGATCGGTATAGTCGATAGGGCCGTAGGTTTGATTGACCTCCCGCATCAGCGCCGGGTCGAGCTTCCAGGTCTCGCGCAATTCGTAGGCCTTGGCGAAGAGATCGAGTGTCTTGAGGGCGTTCGATCCTCTGAAATCGTCGATGGTCTGGGCGGCGGTCGGATTAAATCGTTGGGAATTCTCGCGCAAGGATAAATACGTCCGGGCCAATGTCTCCGTTTCGGAGAAGACCTCATCGGTGGATTGGAGGGCCTCGATGAGGGAAGCGACATTCGGGTCCGCCAGTATCGTCTGCCAATCGGCCGGCACGTTGGCAATCGCATCATAATAGGCGTTGTCCGAAAGGGTCAGCCGGTTATCCTCCGAGTTCAGCAGCGGGTCCATCATCAGCGCCAGTTGCAGTTTGTAGTATTTGTGGACATCGTCCGAGAGACCGCCCATCTTATGCTGGAGGATTCGGGCCAGCTCATGGTAGATCTCGATGTCGTTGAGGTTGTATTTCGTGATGGCTTCATCGCGAAGCAGCTCGTAGCCGTTCCGCACCCATCGCCACCGCTGATCGGGCTGCGATGCGGGGATGGCGACGGAAATGTTATACGCCATGTTCCAGGCTTGAAAGACCCACACGGACGCGAAACGCGGCTGCAAAATCGTGATCCATTCGGCAAGCTGCCGGGCGTCGAAAAACTGGCCTTCCTCTTTCAGCTTATCGGCCCGCATCCACAGCACGTCCACGACCAGGCCGCGAAAGGCCCCCGTTGCAATCGTGGCGAACGCCAGCGAGGGGGGGATATTCTCCGGCTGATCGATGATCAGGTCCATCTCCTGGCGCTGGCGGTTGATGGGATCGAGCTGCAGGCCGGCGGCGATACACAGACCCGTCGCAACGACGAAACAAATCAACAACGTTATGGTGTCACGCGTACGCATAACCCGTCCGAATCTGGCGGTCAGTGATCCAATCGACTAAACCGAGATTCGTGCAATTTCCCGATATTTGAAAATAATTAAACCGATAACAAGCGCTAAGAACGCTTTAATGCCAACCATGAACAAGGCACATTTAGCTAAAAAAGACCAATTCACCAATCTCGCCGGGATGATAAAGGTCGTCGGATTGTATTTATCAAACTCCGGCAGAAGCCCCACGATCCACTGAATCGTATATGTATAAAAAACGCCGACGTTGTAGCTGAGCAGGGAGAACGAATCATTGATAAACCCGCTGACACTTGCCGTGCAAAAGATCAACAGGCATAGAAGAATCGCAACGGGAAACGACAGGAAGCTCGCCGCAAAGAGGCCCAGGCAGGCTAAGAAGATCAGCCGAAATAAGATGAGCAAGGTGGCCCGTAAAAAATTTCCCGCAAAAGAATCGGCTTTATAAAGCACTTCCAGGCCGTCCGGCGGAAAAATAACCGTCGAATTATTGTATGGAACGTTCTGAAAGGCAATCGCCAGGTGCCCGTCTTCAGGGACGGCCTCGGCGGAAAACTCGATCTCGTGGAAGGTCCGGGCGGCGTTCTTATGAAGCTGGTCGTAGATCGGCGTTTTGGGGCGCTGGCCATATTTAACAAATTGCCAGTCGCCGGCCATCCACCGGCCATAGACCTGGGAGTCGGGCGGATTCGGGAAAATATCGTACTTGAACCGGATAAACATGCTGTCGGAAAGCGGTTTGACGTTATGGAATTCCCAAACCAGCCAGCCCCCGACGTCGGCAGCGCGCTTCGATAATTGAGCTACTTTCGTCAGTTCGTCGATGGTCTGTTCGTAGGTGTAGCCGGCTGGGAGCCGGTCCGATTCCTTCAGTTGTTCATATCGGGCCTTGACCATATCGGTGACATCGACCGGGGGGACGCTCAATGCGGCCCGGGCAGTGAAGAACTCGTTGTCGGCTTCGATGATCTCGGATTCCGGCGGATCGACAAACGTCGGCGTGTAAATCGCAATGACGAATATGATCGTCGAAAACAGCGCCAGAAGAACGACATCCAACAGCAACACGCCCAGCAGCTTGCCGAGGAGGAGCTGGAAACGACGGATCGGCTTGGTGAGCACGGTGTAGATCTGTTTTTGATCGATGTCGCTCGACACCGAGTAGATGGAAATAATAATGGTCAAAAGGCAGAGCAATAAACTCGTCAGGGAAAGGCCGTAGCTGACAAACGTCTGGAGCCGGCCCTTCAAGGTCTCATCCCCGGTGGTCGTCATCCCTAAGACCGGAAGCAGGACAAATAGCAGGATCATAAAAACCAGGGCGATTTTCATCCGCAACGCCTGCTTGATCGTATTCATGGCGACAGCCCAGATACTACGCATCGCCGGTGTCTCCTGCCTGGGATGTGTCGGTTTGCTGCGTGCTATCCTCGTCCGACCGTTTACGGCCCACGAGTTTGTCTAAGATGTTTTCTTTAATCTGATCTTCTTCAACGGGAGTGGGTGAATCGGCCGGCTGCGTTTCAACGGTATCTCTCGCCTCGGGCGTTGGTTGGAGCGCCTCTGTCGTTTGGGTCAATCGGTTCAACAGTGCGTCATCCGGCTCCGATCCGGAATCCGCCGCGACCGCAACCTTCTGTGTCGTCGGAGGCTCCTCCGGCGTCTCTTCGGAGACCGGTGCTGAAACCAGTTTATCGAGTATGCTCTCCGTGGGCTCTTGCGGAGCGAGGAAGTCGCCGATCTTCGTTGTGCTGACCGCGCCGCTGGTCGGCTGAGCCTGCTGCTGAGCGGCGGCGACCGTTCGAATAAAGAAGGATTCCAGTTTGTCCATCGGGGACGTCACCACGCATTCGCTGCCTTCGGTCTGGACGAGTTGTTTGATTTTCTCGACGGTTTCGTCGCTGACCGCATCGGTCGTGATTTGTCGTCTATTGGTTTGCTGCAAGAGGTCTTTCACCTGTCCCTGGCTTTGAATTTTTCCACCGTAGAGGATGGCGATTCGATCGCAAACATCCTCAACGTCGGCCAGCAGGTGGCTGCTCAGGAGAATCGTCTTGCCGCGCTCTGCGAGCTTCAGGATCAAGTCCTTGATTTGCCGGGTTCCAATCGGATCGAGCCCCGTTGTCGGCTCGTCGAGGATGAGCAAGTCGGGATCGTTAATCAGGGCCTGCGCCAGGCCGATCCGCCGCGCCATACCTTTCGAGAACGTCCCGACGGGCCGGTTGGCAACGGCTTTGAGTCCCACCATATCCAGCAGGGCCTCGATGCGCAGTTTTCGCAGCTTCGGTGCAAGGCCGAAGATTCGACCGTAAAAATCCAGCGTTTCACGAGCGTTCAAGTAACGATACAAATAAGATTCTTCGGGGAGAAAACCGATTCGTGCGTTGATCTTCGGATCGGCCCCGTCGCCGCCCAGGACGATGGCCTTGCCTTTGGTCGGATGGAGCAGGCCGAGAAGCATTTTGATGGTCGTGCTCTTGCCCGACCCGTTCGGGCCCAACAGCCCGAAAACCTCATTAGGCCGGATGTGCAAATCGAGATTATCGACGGCGAACACCTTGGATCGGCCCCACCAGTCGGAAAATATCTTCGTCAGGGATATCGTTTCAACAGCATATTCCATAGTCAAAGGTCTCTTGTTTTGCGTCCCTCCTCTTAGCACTATACCTTCACGTCGTGGTCGAGTTCCTCTCCGTAGCGGACAAGCCGAGCGCTGTTGAAGACGACGATAAGCGAACCGGCAAAATGCAGCATGGCCGCATAAATCGCCGGCAGCCACGCCGCGGCGCCCGCCGCAATACCCAGGATGATGAACATGATCCCGAAGCCGAGATTTTGATAAATGACTTTCCCGGTTTTTCGAGACAGCCGGACGAGGAAGGGCAGCCGCTTTAAATCGTTGCTCATCAGAGCGATGGAGGCGGAATTAATCGCCACGTCGCTCCCGGCCGCGCCCATCGCAATCCCCAAATCTCCCGCGGCCAAGGCCGGGGCGTCGTTAATGCCGTCGCCGACGACGACCACGGTATGGCCGTCCTTCTTAATCCGCTCGACAATGGCTAATTTGTCCTGAGGCAAACAATGCGCCTTGAAATCCGTACACGCCAGTTCCGCGGCGACCCGGCCGGCTACCTCGCTGCGGTCGCCGGTCAGCATTGTGACCCTTTTGACGCCGATATCCAGCAGTTCCTGGACAGCATGCTGGGCCTCGGGTCGTGTCTTGTCCTGCAAACCGATCCAGCCGACGCATCGCGAATCTTTCGCCACGTAGAGCGTGCTGAAACCTTGCTCCTCATGGAGCGCCGGATCGGAAATACTGCTTGTGTCCACGTTATTCTCTTTTAGGAAGGTGTCCCGACCCACCATGATTTTTGCCGAATCGACCGTCGCCGTGACGCCTTTGCCGGGCGTTTCCTGGAACTGATCCGTGCCGGGCAAGGTAAGTCCGGCTTCTTTGGCAACCTCTTGTAAGGCTCTCGCAGCCGGATGCTTGCTCATCTGCTCGGCTGAAGCCGCGACCGACAATAGTTCACTTGGCTCGACGCCCTCGGCGGGCGTCAATTTAGTTACGTACAATCGGCCGGTCGTAACCGTTCCCGTTTTGTCGAACACCATCGCGGTGATCTTGCCCGCCACTTCCAGGTCGGCAACGTTTTTGATCAAGATACCGAGACGGGCGGAGGCCGAAATCGCCGCCACCATCGCCGTCGGCGTCGCCAGAATCAACGCACAAGGGCACGATACCACCAGGATGGTGATCGCGCGGTTCATATCGCGGGTGAAGAACAGGACGATCCCGGCGATCATCAGAATGGTCGGGGTGTACCACTTCACATAGCGGTCGATGATCCGCATAATGGGGATCTTCGTCTGTTCGGCCTGGATGATCAGCGATTGCACCTTACCGAGCGTTGTATCTTTGCCCGCTTTGGTCACCGTAATATCCAGCACGCCCGTGAGGTTATTCGTCCCGGCAAACACCTGCATCCCCGGCACCTTATCGACCGGCAGGGATTCGCCTGTAATCGTCGCTTCGTTGATGGAACTCAGACCCTTGACGACTTCACCGTCGGCGGGCACGTTATCGCCCGGCCGGACGCGGACGGTATCGCCGGTCTTCAGACTGCTGACTTTGACTTCCGTTTCCCCCCCGGCATTGTCCAGGAGGTTGGCTTTCGTCGGTGTCAATTGGATGAGTGATTCGATGGACGCACGAGCGCCCAGGGCGGTCCGCGTCTCAATCAGCTCGCTTAAAAGCATAAAGAAGGCGACGATTCCGGCCGTTGCATATTCCTGCATCGCAAAGGCCGCGAGGATGGCCAGGGCCACCAGCTCATCCATGTGAGCCTCTCGATGAAGAAGGCTTTTGATGGCGTGTAAAATGATGGGGACGCCGAGTAACAGGGCGCCGGCCATCGCCAGAAGCTCGGTATTAAAATGGCCCGAGCCGTAGATAAATTTGGCGAGCCCGCTGTTAATCAGCAGGACGCCGCCGGCCAGGGTTCCCAGCAGGGCCATACTCACGCGAATCTGTTTGCCGTGCGTATGTTCGACGGCCATGTTATCTTTGAAATGGAGGTGGTCATGCGCCATAGTGTTGTCAACCAGCTATATTATTATTGATTCTCCTGTGTTGTTTCTTCACTCCCGGTTCGTTGTCGTTTCAACGACGGGTCTCGATTCAAGAGCACGCGTATCTCCGTGCCCTTCGTCCCCTCGGTCGTCTGAACGACGAATTTCTCTTCCGCATTCTTCAGGATATTCTCAATCGCATCGAGATAGATTCGCTGAAGCACAAGCTCCGGGCGTTCCCGGTACTCCGGCAGCAGACTCTCGATATAATCGGCATTGGCCCTGGCATTTTCCACGACCTTCGTGGCGTACTCCCGTGCGTCCCCGAGTTTTTCCTGGGCCGTCCCGGCCAATTGCTCCCAGAGTAATTCCCGCTGCTGCTCGTCCATGGTTTCATCATGCAAGGCGGCGAAAAGCTCCTCGGCGATGGGCCCGGCCGCCTCGTTCAGGGTGGTTTCCGCATAGGTTCGGGCTTCCGTGATCGCCTTATCCCTGTTCTGGCTGGCTAAGGTGGAGGCCTCGAAGGCAGGTTTCACCTGTCGGGGAGGCGTGCTCTGGGTGAGTTGAACGGAGACGACATTAATCCCGCTTTGAATTCTGTCCAGCTTCTTTTGCATCTGATTTTTGACGTCGCCCGGGATTCGGTCCTGGCTGGAAATCGCTTCATCAATCGTGTAATTAACCATCGTCGTCACGACGGCGCCCTCGAATAAATCTGTCAAGACCGGCTCGATGCTCTGGGTAATCACATCGAAATAGACGTCGCCGGGGCCGACGCTTCTGACATAGACATTCCTAAAGAAGCGTTCGGGGTCGTTGATCTGGTACGTGAGCTGCCACTTCGTATGAACCAGATTGTAGTCGCTGCCCGTGGCGTCCACCGCGGTTTCATCCTGCTTCTCGTCCCGGGTGATGCAATAGCCGTCTTTGAGCGGATCGAGCGGTGTGTCCGGACGAACCGGGCGCTCCCGCCCCGAGAGCACATCTTCCGGTCGTTCCGGATACCAGAACGAGTCGATGGACAAATTGACGGTACTCTCCACAGGAATCTTGATGATTTCATCAATCGGATAGGGAAAGATCCAATGCGCGCCGGGGCCGAGCAGTCGGTTTTCGCCCACCCCGCGAATCGCGCCGAATCGTAAAACAAGGGCTTGTTCATTGGAGCCGACCGTTTTGAAGCCGGAGGCCAGAAAGCCGATGATCAAAATAACCATGATCACCTTCAGGATGGCGAAGCTGATTCCCAACGCTTCGGACAGGCTCTTGCCGGCGGCGTCCAACTCTTGACCTAACGGACTTTGTGATTCCGAGTAGGGCACGTGCTTGTTGTCTTTTTTGTCGTGATCGTGTTCTGTCATGGCTGTGAACGGTTCTTAAGCAATGATTTCTATTTTGTTTCCGGGGGCTTCGGCATTCCCTTCAGGAGATTAAACGGCGCTGCATCCGTGGGGATCACAAGCGTCGATCGATTTTCCAGGCTTTTCTGTAGGGATTCCAGGTCCCGCAACAGCATGGCCAGTTCGACATTTTCTTCGAGCTTCTGATAGTGTTTCGCTGCATTGGCGTCGCCTTCGCCGCGGATTCGCTTGGCCCGGGCCTCGGCGGCGGCGATCAACTCGTCGGATTTCGATTTGGCCTCCGTCCTGATCCGAATGGCTTCGCCTTCTCCCTCGGATTCGATAAATTCTTTCCTGCGATTCCTTTCAGCCTTCATACGCCCGAACACCGCCGTGCTGACATCTTTACTGACTTTGACCTGTTTGATGCCGACGGTTTTGATGTCCACACCGAATTTCGCGTCGGCCACAGCCTTTTGAAGATCGGCGAACATTTCATCCTGAATGGCTTTGAATTGAATCTTGGACTGATCGCTATTCACGAATTCCGAGAAGTAATGCCGGCCGATGGCGTTGTTTTGCACGTTGCGCACCCGGCTGCGTAATAGTTCATTTTCCGCTTTTGTCACGGTCTTAATCGCATTGAAAAATTCCAGCGGACGGGCGATTTTCCACACCACATAGGTGCTCACAATGATTGGTTCGCCTCCGGCCGTGCGCGTCTCCTCGCTCTCGGTCTCGAAGACTCTCATGCGTGAATCGAACTTGTGAACCTGCTGAATGGGAAACGGCCATTTGAAATACAAGCCCGGATCGGTGATCTGGTCTTCGTCCGTGGCTTTGCCGAACGTCGTGACCAGGCAGGATTCCGTCTCTCTGACCTGGAACGAAACCAGGTAGAGACCCAGCGAAATCACAATCAATGCGACGAAAAGGGCGATAGCTAAGTTTTTCATGGTTGACTGCTCTCCTCTAAACCGCTCAAGTAGTCTGTTAAATTGGGCATGAGTTTATCCTGGAAATCAAAGATCGTCACCTGGGTATCATTCGGCCCGGCGACAACGACGTATTTGCGAATGTTCTTTAAGCTTTCCTCGAGCATCGTCAGCCATTGCTCGTGGGTAAAAATTTGCGGCGCGTCATTATACGCTTTGAGCTGGCCGTCGAATTGCACGCTCGTCGCTTCGGCGAGGATTTCCTTTTTAAAGGCGCTATTCTGGGCTTCTCGGAGCGTTTTGAAAATGTCGCCCTTGGCCTGTTCGAAGGCTTTGTCTAACTGGCTGCCAACCGCATCAATCTCCGCCTGCGCGCCGTTTTCTTCGGCCTGTTGATATTTCGCCGCAAGATCGTACAAGGCTTCGGCCCTTTCAACAGAACCAACGACCTTGCCCAGGATTTCATTTCGCTTGGCTTTGGCATCGAGAATCGACTGTTGTTTTATCTGGAAAGCGGCGATGACCTTTTGGTAATCCGCCGCCACTTCGACCGGTGGGTGAATGCCCTCCAAACCGACGAAGACAACCTCAACGCCGAGCCTGGCCTCCGTGGCCGCGGCCTGGATCCTTTCCATAAGGGTCTTTCCCGCCTGGCCCCGTCCTATGCCGATGATGCTCTGCGCTGCGTCGGCCTTCTCTTCGACCTCGACCTTGGCGCTGGCGGCATATTTCGTCAGTTCGCGATAGCAAATGGATCCCAGAAGCTTCTCAGGTTCCTGGTGGTTGTAAACGAAGGCGTATAAATCTTTGATTCTGTACTGGACGGGGACCGCGGCGATGACGATACTCACCGGTACGGTGCCGGCGCTCGACTCCGCCTGATCCTGCTCGTTGGCGACGAGCAACTGGTATTCCGCCTTGTAATGTTTTTCGCCCCATAGCAGCGGTTTATGCTCCACCTGTCCGTTCGGATCGATCTCGGGGACGAATCCGATACTGATCTGCGATATCCGTTCCGTCGGATATTTGTACACCGCGTCAATCGGCCAGGGCCATTTAAACGTCAATCCCGGGCCAATCAGCCGGACCTCGTTTGCGTCGTTCGCGGGGTGGCCGAAATGTTCGATAATCGCCTGCTCGCCGGGCTCGATAATCACCACGCTACTGAGCAAATAGAGCGTCGCCACCGCAAACAAGGCCAAAGGAGCAATGGCCTGTTCGAGCAGTTTATAAAACCAGGTCTGCGAGACCTGAAAACCGAATTGGTAGTCGATGGCGTCCGCGACGCTGCGCAGGATGCCGCCCGGCTCATTGATCGTACCGAGCAATCGGCTGTCGAAGGCGCTTCGGCTATACCGGCCCTTCAACCGCGGCCGATAGATGTCCAGCACGATGTTCAGAGCGGTCTCGACCCCAAGCACAACAAGCAGGCCGGGGATAACCAGCGCCATCACATTGACCGGCCACAACCGTTTAAACAGAAACGTCGAGGCCAGGGCGATCGCCAGGAAAAAGCATAAGACCGCCACGCCCAACAGAGAACTGCCGCCGGCCCTTAAGGGTTTCCATGCCGGCTCGCGCGACATGCCCGTGGCATAACGCGAAATTAAAAAGCTCGCGAACGCAATCGCCACCATGCAGATACAGCAAAGCAACGGCTGTTTGAGCTCGTTCTCGATGGCGCCCTGGGCGGTGCTGAGCAGATAAAGCCCGATGGCGATTTGATAAGCGGCGATGAGTCCGGCGAAGATGGGGATGAACCATTTCTCGAAGATTTCCAGGCGGCGCTGGGCGGCGTCGAACAAGGTCGCGCGTTCGCTGCCGGCCTGAAAGATCGTGGATGTCCCCTTGTCTTTGACGAGTTGACTGGCATCGAGCTTTTCCTGCTCGGCCAGGGCGCGCTGGTGAAATTGCAGGCTCAAAACGAGCCAGATCAACGCGACGCCGAGATTCATCCAGCCGATCGCGGAGATCGCCGCAAAGCCGCTCCACCGACCCAAGAAAAAGGCAATGCCGAAAAAAATTACGCTCAGTGCCAAGGAGACCAGAGCAACGTGTACGGGGCGTTTGGCCGATACTGTCATGTTCTATCCCGGTCGTGTCGCTTGAACAAAAAACACGCGAACAAAGTAATTGATTTATATGCGCTAAAACTTGCCACAGGTTATTTAAGTTGCGTACTATAACAACAAATGTTATTTTGGTACAGGGCCATTACGAAAAATTTTCGGCCCGACCGTTTGAGAATGCCGCGAAGTGCCGGTTGAGTGTCAGATGAACAAATTATTTACAATCGCAAAAAATACATTCATTGAAACCTTAAGGCAACCTATCTACGCCATCATCATCTTCGCGGCGTTATGTTTGTTTATCCTCAGCCCGTCCGTTGCCATGTACACGATGGACGACGATAACAAACTCTTACGCGAGATAGGATTATCTACGTTATTTTTAACCAGCTTGTTCATTGCAATCTTCTCAGCCTCCGGCGCCGTGGCCGAAGAATTAAGAAACAAAACGATCATGACCGTCCTGGCCAAGCCGGTCTCGCGTCCGATATTCATACTCGCCAAGTTTCTCGGTGTCACCGCCGCCGTCGTGTTAGCTCATTACATCTGCACCGTGGCTTTGCTCATGGCGATCCGCCATGGCGTTCTCGAGACGGTCAACGATACGCACGACTGGACGGTCCTGGGCGCCGCGATCGTCAGCATCGTGGTCGTCGTTCTTTTAAGTGCCTTTTTCAACTATATTTACGACTGGAAATTTACATCGACGGCAACCGCGTTGACCGGCGTATTCGCCACACTGACGATCATTTTCCTGGCGTTTATCGACCGAAACTGGCAATTCAATCCACAGGAAAACAAATTCAGCGCCGTGGATATCTACGGCTCGGTCTTGCTGCTGTTGGCCGCTATTATCATCGTCGCTTTGGCCATCGCACTTTCGTCCCGATTCAACATTGTCGTCACGCTTTCGGTCTGTATCGGGATATTTTTGCTGGGCCTTGTGAGTGATTATGCCTTCGGTCGCTTCGCCGACGCCCATTTGTGGGCGCGGATCGGGAGATTTCTGGTGCCGAATCTCCAGATTTTCTGGATCAGCGATGCGATTTACGAAGGCAGCAAAATCCCCCTGAAATACCTCGCGATAGGCGCCACGTATGCCCTTTGTTATACCGGAGCGATCCTCGCGCTGGCCATTGCATTATTCCAACGCCGTCAGGTGGGTTAAGTTCAACCTGTCCACTTATTTACCGAAAAGAACGGAACGGCTTCGGCTTATCCGAGGTCGATTTATCACGGTAAATCCGGCTTGCGCTGCCTTGGAAACACTAACCTCGAAGTCTTCTTGAGAGACATGCCCTTTCGGCTCAACCACGAGCAAGCTCCCGGACGGCTTGATCGCCGTATAGATCTCCGAGAAAAAGCTCGCCGCATTTGGAACTTCATGTACGACGGCGGCCGCTAAGGCAAAATCGATCTGCTCCGTTAGGCCCTCAAGACCGAGCGAATCCCGCGGACAAACGCGAACTTCGATATTATCGGACAATCCCGCCTTCCTCGCCCGTTTCTGGAGCGATGCGATCATCTTTTCCTGAACGTCTATACAAAACACTTTGCCTTCCCGGCCGACCCTCTCGGCTAAAGGTAAACTGAAAAAACCCATGGCACAGCCGATATCCAAAACCTTCATGCCCCGCTTGACATATGGGTCGAGGATCTTCTTAGGATTGTGAAATACCTTTCTGATGGGACTGGCCAGCATATACCCTACCCATATCGGACAAACATGGTCAGCCATACGATCCTCCGTCGGAAAATAATATTTTTGGCACTGTAAACTGTCGCTCGCTTTAGCTCGCGCCTTTAATCACCGCAATTTCATCGCAATGCTGCTGTTTTGGACATCGGGCGCAATCGCTCCAGACCTTCATGGGCAGCGTTTCTTTCTCGACGATCTCGAAGCTTAATTTCCGGAAGAATTCCGGCTCGAGTGTGAGAGCAAAAACCTTCGGTACACCGAGCGCAGCCGCTTGCTCCATAGCGGTATTGACCATCATTTTGCCGATCCCCCTCGCTTTTTTGGCGCCATCGACCGCCAGGGACTTAATTTCCGCCAAGTCCGACCAGATCACTTCCAGGGCACAGCAGCCGACAACCTGACCGTCCAATTCCGCAACGGTAAACGTTTGCAGGTTCTCGTAAATATCCGCCATCGAGCGAAACAGCATCCGGTCCCGCTCGGCATAGGTGCTGATCAATGCATTGATCGCCCCAACATCCGACACTTTCGCTTTGCGTACGTTCATAATCTCAGAATATAACCTGATAAAATGTGAAATTCAAAGAAGATTCGGTCAATCCCGGCATGAAACCATTATGGTTTTGAGCAATTCCGGAGCCGTCGTGATACCGTTCGTGTTTTCCTTAAGCTTGCCAACAGGTTCATACTGGTCCGTATGCCCCAGGACGATGGGTTGAGATACAGCTCCTTTGACCGCTTCGAGGGTTCCCCCGTAAACCAGCGACGGCTGACCGTTGCCGTTGCGATCGGTCCGGCCGTCTTTCGATTGTTTCGGGAAATCGGCATTAAAATCGCCTGAAACGTTAACTTCAATGTAGTAGCTCCATTTTGAGCCTTCGGGCACGGATGTATTGATGATGAGCTCGCTCTTGGGCGTGGCGAACGTCACCGCGTCCGGAGCGGGATGCTCCCGCGTCGGCGCGCCCGACGTCCCCGTCTGGCGGTTGTAGAATCCCACCCAATACGGCAAAGAGATAGGGCGCTCGACCCGCCCGCCCCAGTCGCAGGCCCCCATGTGATAGGTCACCATGATCGTGCGAATGTGCTTATCTTCCTGGTTCTGAATCCAAACCGCCATTTGGGGCGGCTTGCCGTATGCACTGCTCTTATAGACCTGTTCGTCCAGATCAATCTGAAAAGTCAGAACCACCGGAGATGTCCGCTCTTGGCGTGTCCGGTCGGCAATAGGGCCGCGGCAACTCATGAACGCGGATCCTAATAATAAGAGAAAAACGGTTGGCAACACATCTCTGCTCGTAACCTGATCCCTGCGAATTAGCCGAAGGATTTTCTTCATTAGCGACACTCCTTTATCAATCCCCTTTGCGACACAGCATCGTACTCCGTAAGAAAGCCGGAATCAATTTGTTTCTCGGATGAAAGCGAAAAAACGACGGAAAAACGATTGCAAAACCGGTGCATAACGTGTAGCGTATCGCGTTATCCATACCGGGTGTATCGGCTTATGGGCCTTAAACAACGAACTGAAGAACGAGTTAAACAATGCGATATATATTGATTGATAAGGTCGTTGAGATCGAAGTGGGGCGACACATCAAAGCGATTAAGAACGTCTCGCTGGCCGAAGAATATCTGGGCGATCACTTTCCGACGTTCCCGGTCCTGCCCGGTGTTCTATTGCTGGAAGGGCTGATCGAGTCGGCCTCGTGGCTGGTCCGGCGGACCGAAAATTTCGCCCACAGCATGATATTGCTTGAACAAGCACGAAATGTGAAGTATAAAAGCTTTTTGGCGCCCGGTACGCAGATCGAGTACACGGTCGAGGCCAGGAAGATCGAAGAGAACGTGAGTAGTTTTGCCGGCTTGGGTGTCTCCGACGGCCAGCGTATCGTCGAAGCACGGTTTGGTTTGAAGCATTTTAACCTGGCCGATGAGAATTCGGCGATGGCGTCCGTGGACGCCGCGATTGTCGAAAATCTGAAGACACGATGGAAACTGGTGGGCAGTGAGTAGATTCCTGTCCGGCATTGGAATGGAAACCCGTAATGGAACACGCTATCAAGTGCTGGAGGTAGAACAGGCATGGCAATGAGTCGGGAAGAAATTGAACAGCAGGTTCAAGAAGTATTAGTGGATGCGCTGGGAGTCGATGACGACGAGGTCACGGCTGAAGCGACATTGATGGGCGATCTCGGGGCCGAGAGTATTGACTTTCTCGACATTGTATTCCGTCTGGAAAAGGCCTTTGGAATAAAAATCCCCCGGGAGGAATTGTTCCCCGTCGAGAGTCTCATGACCGATTCCGAACTCATCCACAACGGCAAATTAACCGACAAGGGGCTCACGGAGCTGCGAAAGAGGATGCCGCACACCAACCTGACGGAATTCGAGAAAGACCCCGATATCAACAAAATGGCGGATCTATTCACCGTCAACGCGATCGTCAACTACATTGAGATCAAGCTCAACGAGGCGTAATTGCAGAAAAGGGCCGGCGGAAAATGCGTTGGATTTGGATCGATAAATTCATTGAGTTCGACAGCGGCAAGCGAGCCGTCGCGTTGAAGAACGTAACGCTGGCCGAAGAGCACGTGCACGATCATTTCCCCGGCTTCCCCGTCATGCCGGAGTGCCTGATGATCGAAGCCATGGCCCAGACGGGTGGAATCCTGGTCGGTGAGAAAGCCCAATTCCAGGAAAAAGTCGTTTTGGCGAAGATAAAAAAAGCCGTCTTTTTCGATTATGTCAAACCCGGCGATACCCTCCTATTGGAAACCGTCATTGAATCCTTCGCTCCCGAAGCCGCCAGTACGAGCGGTAAGATTACCCGCTCCGACGACCTCATCGCCGAGATCGACCTCATGTTCAGCCACATCGACCAAAACCTGGCGGGTAAAGCCTTCCCGGCCGAGAATTTCGTCTTTGGCTCCAGTACCTCGGTTTTCGAACCGCTTCTTCGGGACATGCTGACAAAAACCGTGGAGAAATCGGAGCGCGTCTGATGAGTTCTGCCCGCGTTGTCATCACCGGTTTTGGAGCTATTACTCCGCTCGGACTGACCGCTACTGATATGTGGACCTCGCTCTGTGCCGGCCGGATTGGGATCGATACGATCACCGCGTTCGATCCGGCGGGCTTCGATTGCACATTAGCCGGCCAGGCCCCCGAGTTCAAAATACGTGATTTTGTGCCGAAGTCCCATCGCAAGGCCACCAAGCTCATGTCCCGAGACATCGAGCTGGCCGTCGTTGCCTCACAGGAAGCCGTCCGGCACGCCGGTCTGGTGACGAAAGGGGTCGATCCGGAAAACATCAACATCGACCCGGAGCGTATGGCGATCCATTTTGGCGCCGGCCTGATTAGTTGCGACATGATTGAGCTGGCCCCGGCGGTGGCGGCCAGTATCAGCGACGGGCATTTCGATATTCGAAAGTGGGGCAAAGAAGGCCTCGAACTCGTGACGCCGCTCTGGTTGTTGAAATACCTGCCGAACATGCTCGCCTGTCATGTCGGCATTATCCACGATATCCAGGGCCCGAGTAATACGATTACCTGCTCTGAGACCTCCGCCCACCTGGCCATCGCGGAAGCGGCCCAGGTGATTGCCCGGGGCGGCAGCGACGCGGCCCTGGCCGGCGGGGCCGAAGCCAAGGTCAATCCCATGGTCATGATCCGCCAGTCTATGCTGAAACGATCGACCGTCGAAAACAACGACGATCCCACGTCGGCGTGCAGACCGTTTGACGCCGACGCCAAAGGCTCGGTGTTCGGCGAAGCCGGCGGTGCGGTGATCCTGGAGAGCCTGGATCATGCCGCCCGGCGCAACGCCACAATCTACGCGGAGTTGGTCGGCTTCGGACAAAGCAACAACATCAATCCGGCCTACGAGCATCTTGAACCGGACGGCAAAGGCCTCCAGATTGCCATCGAAAAAGCCGTTGCCGAGGCCGGGATCGATCCTGAAGAGCTGGACCTGATTATCCCGCACGGCACGGGGATTCCCGCCGATGACCGGGCTGAAGCCCGGGCGATCCGTGCGGCGTTGGGCAAAGCGGGCACGCGGATTCCCGTTTGGCCGACCAAAAGCATGTTGAGCACGACAGGGGCCGCCGCCGGGGCGCTGGATGTGATCGCGGCCGCGTGTGCCATGAACGAAAGCAAGATTCCCGCCGCACAAAACTTCCATCGAAACGCCGAAGGCTGCGACTTGAATATTGTAGAAGAAGCTAAGGATCAGAAGATACGATACGCAATAAGCTGTAGCTATACCTACGGCGGACAAACCGGGGCGGTAATCCTTAAAAGAACAGATTAAATATCGAATCATGAATAATGAACACAGAATGATGATGTGAATGGATTAAATTGAGAATGCAGGAAGGAGCAGATCGGGACAAAAAGTATGATCTTGAGAAGCGTCTGATTGATTTCGCCGTTCAAATCATCAACCTTGTCGAGACATTGCCAAATACGCGTGCAGGAAATCACATAGCAGGCCAGTTGGTCCGTTCTGGAACATCTCCGGCACCGAATTATGGCGAAGCTCAAAGTGCTGAGTCTCGAAGTGATTTCATACATAAAATTAAGATCGTCCTAAAAGAATTAAGAGAAACGAAAGTATGGCTTCAGATCATTCGACGCAAACGGATGACGAGATCTGAAAAACTGACAGAAACCCTTATAGTCGAATGCGATGAGTTAATCTCAATTTTCGTGACCAGTGTAAAAACAGCGGAGAAGAATAAGCACAATAGGAAAAGAGAATCCTAATGTTTTACTTCGCTATTCGCTATTCGCTATTCAATATTCATTATTTTTTAAAAGAAGAGGTCTCATGAATGACTGAGCGAGTCGTCATCACCGGTATGGGGATCGTTTGTCCGCTGGGACATGACGTGGAGACGTTGTGGCAGGCGCTTTTGGCAGGTAAAAGCGGCATAGCCAAGACGACCCTTTTCGATGCCTCGACATTTCCGACGACCTTCGACGCCGAAGTCAAGGACTACGACCTCACCCAATATACGACGAATCCGCAGTATCAGCAGGGCAATCGGGGGAGTCGTTTCGCCGTTGGGGCGACGGTTCAGGCCTGTCGGCAGGGCCGGATCGACGTAGAAACGACCGAGCCGACCGACGGAATCGACCGGACACGATTGGGAATTTACCTGGGAGCGGGTGAAGGCCCGGTCGATACGGATATTTTCTTTTCCGCCATTATTGACGGTTGGAATCCTGAAACCGATGAGATGGACTGGGGTCGATGGACCCAGGTCTCCTTCGACCGGATGGATCCCCGATACGAGCTTGAGCAGGAGCCGAATATGCCCGCGGCCCATATCGCCATGCTCACCGGTGCTCGCGGACCGACGCGAAGCTGTCTCACGGCGTGTGCGGCCAGCACCCAATCCGTCGGCGAGGCGACAATGATCATTCGCAAAGGAGATGCGGACGTGATGATCGCGGGCGGGGCGCATTCGATGATCCACCCGCTGGGCCTGACCGGCTTTAATCGCCTGACCGCCTTATCGACCCGAAACGACAGCCCGCAGACGGCCTCGAGACCGTTCACGGCCAGCAGGGACGGCTTTATACTCGGGGAAGGGGCGGCCATTCTGATCCTCGAATCTCTCAGCTCGGCAAAGAAACGAGGCGTCAATATCTTAGCGGAAATCATCGCCTACGGCAGCAGCTCCGACGCCTTCCGTGTCACGGACATGCACGAAGACGGACGGGGGGCGATACAGGCCATGACGGCGGCCCTGGCCGATGCGGGGATTAGCTACAAAGACGTGGACTACATCAACACCCACGGCACGAGCACCTCGGAGAACGATTCAATAGAGACCAAGGCCATTAAAGCCGTCTTTAAAGAGAGGGCCAAGAGTGTCCCGGCCAGTAGTGTCAAAAGCATGTTGGGCCACCTGATCGGCGCCGCCGGTGCCGCCGAGTTCATTACCTGCGTCCTGGCGATCCGCGATAACATTGTCCCGCCCACGATGAATCTGAACGATCCCGATCCTCAACTGGATCTGGATTACGTGCCCCACGAGCCGCGTAAAATGCCGGTCAACATTGTGATGAACGAATCCTTCGGGTTCGGCGGGCAGAACAACGTCGTGATCGTCAAACGGTGGGGGTGATTGAAAATAAAGGCGGGTATCAGGTAATCAGGAAAACAGGATGAAGGATACCAGGGGAGCAGGAAATCAGGGGAAACCCATCGCGGGCTTTGAAAAGTTATGGATCTGGCAGAAAGCGTTTAAGCTAATGCAGGATATCCATAGTCTCTGCAAGAATCTGCCAAGAGATGAAAAGTTTCGACTGAGAGATCAGATTGAGCGAAGTTCTTCCTCGGTTTGTGATAATATTGCTGAAGGTTATACAACTTATTATTATAATGACAAAATCAAAGGTTTTAATATCGCTCGAAAGGAAGCTGGTGAAACGCAAAATCATATACGTCAATTGGCGGGTAAGAGTTATTTAGATGGACCACAATCACAACAATGGGTCGAGCAATATGAAGAAGTCATTCGAGGAATCAATGGCTATATCCGTTACATTAGAGAGAAAAAGGGCGCGAAAAAGTAGCGGTGCACGAATCACCTGATATCCTGCTCCCCTGATACCCACAACCTGATAACCTGATATTCTGATACCCTAATACAATGATTGACATTAAGCAAATACGAGAGAATCCCGAGGCATTCAAAACAGCCACCGAAGCCAAAAAATTCGACGTCGATATCGACAAACTGCTCGCGATCGATGCCGAGTTACGAACGATCAAGCAACAGTTGCAGGATATCTCCACGGACAAGAACCGCATCGGCAAATCCATCCCGAAACTGCCGCCGGACGAGAAGGAATCCGCCTTGTCACAGCTCTCGGAATTGAAACAGCAGGAAGTTCAGTATAATGAAGAACTCAAAACCCTCCAGCCGGATTTTGACGCATTGATGCAAGAAGTCCCTCAACCGGCGGACGACGATGTGCCGCTTGGTAAGGACGATACGGAAAACGTCGAGATCAGAAAAGAGGGCCAGATTCGCGAATTTGATTTCGAGCTGAAAGACCACGTCCAGTTAGGTTTGGATTTGGGTATCATTGACATCGAGCGGGGGGTGAAATTAGCCGGATCGAGAAATTACTTCCTCAAAGGAGATGGGGCATTGCTGCACTGGGCGGTCTTGCGGTTCGCGATGGATACGATGACCGGCAAAGGATATGTCCCCTTATCCGTACCGCTCTTAATGAAAGACGAGGCGATGCGGGGGACCGGCTACTATCCCGGCTCCGAAGAGCAAACCTATCGGATGGAAAAGGACGGGCTCAACCTCGTCGGCACCGCGGAAGTGCCGCTGACGGCCTATCGCATGGGCGAAATATTAGATGCGGATGAACTGCCGATTAAGTATGTCGCCTTATCGAGTTGCTTTCGGCGTGAAGCCGGGGCGGCGGGCAAGGACACCTACGGCTTGTATCGCATCCACCAGTTTGACAAAGTCGAGCAGGTCGTGATCTGTCAAAACAACGCTGATGAGAGCTATCAATACCACGATGAGATTTTATCCAATGCCGAAGCCGTCATGCAGGCTTTGGAACTGCCGTACCGCGTGGTCAACGTCTGCACCGGTGACCTGGGTCGCGGCCAGGCGAAAAAATTCGATATCGAGGCCTGGATGCCCTCGCGCGGCAATTATTGCGAGACCCACAGCGCCAGCAAGTTTTACGAATTCCAGGCCCGGCGAATGAACCTCCGCTATAAGGACTCCAACTCAAAAAAGAACGTATTCTGCCATACGCTCAACAACACGGTGATTGCTTCGCCGCGCATCTTAATCCCCATCCTGGAGCTGTACCAAAACGCCGACGGCTCGATCACCATCCCCACTGCTCTCCGTCCCTATATGAATGGGAGAGAAATTATCACACAACCGTCATGACTAAAGGGAGCCAATGATGACTAAAAAAGAAGTTCTGGAATTCGCAGCAAAAATCGTGCATGCAGCCTTGCCACCGTCGAGGGCAATCGGCCCCACGTCCGCAAAATTCTGTTATACTAGGCCGATGAGAGTGGCATCATTTTCGTCACGGGTCGTCAGAAGGCTCTTCACGCCCAGTTGCAGGCCAACCCGGCTGTCGAAATGTGCTTCTATAATGCGGAAGAAGATCGTCAGGTCAGAATCGAAGGCACCGTAGAAATGCTTGATGACCTCGATCTAAAGAAACAAGTGGTGGAAGATTTCTCATTCCTAAAGCCTTGGATCGAAAAAGAAGGATACGAGGTCTTAATCGTTTATCGCCTCAAAGACGCCAAAGCCACAACCTGGACCATGGATAACAACTTCGATCCTAAACAATACATACAACTTTGACTTAAGAATATTGTGTTATTGTGGATTTTCATCTCCGCTAGTTTCTATGCTTTTGGTTGATCGTGACTTGTTAAGGAATTCTTCTTTTCTTTCTTTCGACTTTTCTTCGTCTTCACGGATATATTGTTGTAACCAGCCGAAGGTTGTTACTTCTACAGATGCAACCTGATGTGTGTGAATTTTCATGATATTGTGATGGTCGTTACTATCGTATGGGAAAATTACGTAGCCATCATCAAAATGAGCAAGTAGAATGCCTTTTTGCCCATTACCGTTTATTCGGGTAATCGTTACAATTGGGAGCGCCAATCTCTTGAGGCTAGACATGGCGGTTATACGTCCATCTATAGTACTTAAAATGATGGCGACTATAATGCTCGCCCAGATTATTTGCCATAGATGAAAGCGATCTTCGTACTCAGTTATCTTATATAAAGCATAGCCCAGACCAATACCCGACACAGAGTATATTAATGTCCATAGGGCATCGCTACCATATAAAATGATCCCTATTATTGAGATAATCACCCATGTATAAAAAAAGTAGAGGATCAGCTTTGTAAATACCCCAGAACTCTGTGGTGAAGCTCCGACTGAGTCTGCAACTGTTTCCCTGAGTTCTTTTGAATCCATACATAAAAGTTGGAGCTCATAAGAAACGAACGCACCTTCAATATCATTTGGTATGTCAGGAAATAATTTCAAAACCTCATGTCCAAATACTTCCAGATCGAACTTCCAATCTGGGTTGTTTTCGGTCTTTTCTTTAACATATACACTTAAAAATCCATAAAAAACTTCATGGTTTGTTTTCTTTGCCTTACTGGATTCAATCGCATTTTTCCTTTGACTATAGTCTAAAATAATATTCAGGGGGCGATCGATACCCATCTTATTGGCTCTTTGAAGACGCTTTTCTTTTTCGTACATACTATGATATTTTGCATATAGAAAGGTAAGGAGAAATTGCGCGATAAATGCCAATAAACGCGGCTTAGGAATAAGAATTTCCGGAAAATTAAAATCAATAAATGACACCGGTACACCCAGTCTTCCATAATAGGCCACTCTCCACGCATAGCCACACATATATAGAAAGGAAATGCTTATAGATATCCAACTAATATTTTTAATAACTTCATGCTCTTTGTGTTGTACCTTTTTAAGAATCCCTTTGTTGACATCTTTTACTTCCATAATGCGTTTCCCTCAATATTTTTACAAATCTCAGCGTACAGTAACAAAATTAAAGGGATATCACAAGGATTTGTCTTTTTGGATTCTATATCTAAGTCGTCAAATATGTCATGGAATTAATCTTGAGTTTTGGATCTCAAGTTTGTAATCTATTTGTTATGGACGAGATACAGAGGAAATTGCGACTCATCGACGAGCAATTGGCGAGGACAAATCTTCACGAGCGGATGATTACCACGTGCCCGCTTGTTTTCGTTGCGTCCGGCTTGATCTTAGGCATACTGATACAAAGCGGAATCGACTTGTCAGTGACATTCTGGGGCGGAGTACTGGTCTTTTTGATATTAACGTCCGTTATTTGCCTGAGTATCCTACGATTTAGCTCTGCAAGCCGCTACGTCACAGCCTACCTGGCCCTCGGTTGTTTTGTTTGCCTCGGCGCGATTCGACTGACGCATTTCACTCGACCCGAAACAAGGGACATTCGCCGCTTCGTCACCGACGAGCGGAAGCTGGCCACGATACGAGGATCGATTGTCACCGAGCCGATCGTGAACACCTATCCGGACTGGGCATTCGCCCGTTTTAAACCGACCGATCCCACCAGCAGTTTTTATCTTAACGTCACTGAAATCGAAACAGACGACGGCTGGAAAAACGTCGTCGGCGTGGTCCGCGTGCAGGTGGGCGAGCCGGTCCTGGATTTGAAGGTCGGCGATGCGATCCAGGCCTACTGTTGGCTGGACCAATTCGCTCCGGCCACCAATCCCGGGCAGTTCGATATGGCCGGATACCTGGCGAGGAGAAATATCTTCGTCGCCGTATCGGTTCAATCACGGGCCGGCATCACATTACTTCATCGCCTCCCTTTAAACGCCTTCATAAGATTCAAAGCGAAGATCAGACAGGCCGCGACGAACGCTCTTTTAGGGGATATGCCCCAGGATGAAAATCGGCGGGGCTTGTTAGAGGCGCTCCTATTGGGATACCGGCGAAATATTGACAACAACACTTATCAGGCTTTTCAGAAGACTGGCTTGCTCCACCTGATCAGCCTGTCCGGGCTGCATTTGGGGATATTGGTGGGCATCCTCTGGTGGCTCTGCAAGATAGCGGGTTTCATGAAGCCCGCCAGAGCGGTGATATGTGCCGTCGCCGTCGGCATCTTTTTGCTGATTATCCCGCCGAGAGCGCCGACGATTCGAGCGGCGATCATCTGCTGGGTGTTTTGCGCATCCGTTCTGCTCCGGCGGCACGCCAATCCCGTTAATACATTGTCCTTAGCGGCGATTGTTCTGCTTCTGTTAATCCGTCCGACGCAATTGTTTGAGGTGGGCTGGCAGTTGTCGTTTGCCTCCGTTTTAGGGATCGTCCTTTTTACCAAACGTATCGAAGCCTTCATGCTCGAACGCGGGATTCGTCGCTTCCAAGGTGATGAAGTTTCGAAAACCAGAAACGTTCGGCGAGTCACTGCTAAATTCACTTTCTTTTTGTTCCGACTTCTCGCCGTCGGTCTGGCGGCCTGGTTAGGCTCGGCGGGCATTTTACTCTATCACTTCCATACCATCACACCTTTAGCCTTTATCTGGACGGTATTGGTTTTCCCTCTGGTGGGAGCCATTCTCATTTTGGGATTCGTGAAGATGATCCTGTTCTTTCTACTCCCGACGTTAAGCGCCATCTTAGGTGTCATCGTCATATTGATATCCGGCGTTCTTATACGGATGGTCGAGTTTATTGCCCATCTCGGTATCTCACAAATACTCATCGGTCGCGTGTCACTAACGCCCATCATTTTATACTACACTATCATTATTTTTGTGAGTTTCGTAACTCTTCGCCGGCCGCTAATAAAGCAGATCATCACTCACACCTTAATCCTGACATTGGTCTTGTATCTGGGTGCTGTCAAATGGCAACGGACGTATCGAGACGATTTACTCCTCACATGCCTCGACGTCGGTCACGGTCAGGCGATACTGGCCCGGTTTCCGGGAAAGGCCAACGTCTTGTTCGATGCCGGATCGCTACACAGACGGAACGTCGGCTCGCGAATCATTGTACCTTACCTGGTGTCTACCGGGATAGACAAGGTGGATGCTATCATGATCAGTCACAATGACATCGACCACATTAATGGCATACCGGAAATTGTCGGGCATTGTCCCGTCGAGCGCATCTACGCCAATGATGCCTTTTTCGACAGAACGGACACGTGGGGGACGGCGAAGTTTCTTCACGATTGGATGAACGAGAGGGGGCTCGAAATAGAACGTATCCGCGAGGATTCGGATGTAAGCAGGGCGGCCAACATACAGATCCTCTGGCCCGACCAACAGGACGGTTATCCTGAGAGGCTCAGTGACAACGACAGATCGCTTGTCGTGCTTATCGAGTATGCCGGCAAAAGATTATTGCTGTGCTCAGACATCGAAACATTCGCACAAAAAGAGCTTCTTGAACGTGCTCCCCACTTAAAGGCCGACGTGGTCGTGGTTCCCCATCACGGCTCCGCATCCACATTGGTCCCCGAGTTTTTGGAGCAGCTCGACGCAAGTATCCTGATATGCAGTTGCGACAGAAGCCAATATGAAAGAGCCCGAAATGCGTCTGGTTTTATGGCCGGCTTGCAGGGTTCGCAAAAGCTGTTCTACACATTTAAAGACGGAGCCGTCGTCATTCGGGTGAATCACGACGGCTCTTTGCGAACCCAATGCTCTATCGAATAATTCGGAACGAGTCCCTACCCTCTTATGTGGACCACGATTTCAACCCGGCGATTCTTCGCCTTGCCGCTGGACGACGAATTGGACGCGATAGGCCGGCTCTCGCCACAGCCCACGGCGCGAATCAAATCCTCGGCCATCCCGCGTTGAATGAGATACCGGGTGACCGTCAGGGCCCGTTCGGCGGACAGTTCCCAGTTATCCTTCCATTTGTCTTTCGTTTTTCTAATAGGATCGGTATCGGTATGACCAATCACGTCAATGTGTTTGCCGCTGTACTTTTCACGCAACACGGAGCGAATATGATCCAATTCCCTGCTGGTTGCCGATTTCAGCGTCGCCTTGCCCGAATCGAACAGGATCGCATTGGGAAGCGTGACAGTAATCGTCCCGGCGTCGGGATCAAATTTGACATCATAGTCGTCGCCAAAACCGGAGGCGTCGGCCGGCGTTTTACGCTGTTGCTCGATTTGCCTCTGGAGTTCTTCAATCGTTTGTTGATCCTGGGAAATCCGGCTGGCAAGCTGGCTTTTTTCTCCGCGTTCGTAATCGAGTTGCCCTTTAAGATTTTCATGCTCGACCAACAGGGCCTGGTACTTCTTCTCCCAGTTCGTGCAGCCGGATAACAGGCTCAACGAGAAAAGACCGATCAACAGGACAATCGTTTTGTGACTGAGCGCTCGCATTTGGTATCTCCTTATAAATCCGATTTCCTAATTGAGTTCTGAAAAATTGTAGGTAAAGAAGATTTTCTAAAATAATATATGCCTAACCTACAATTTTCCAGAATCCCTTTTCTTAGGGATAAAATATACAACCGATTCGATTTTGAATCAAGTCATGTAGAATCATAACAACAAAGATGGCCAAAGACAAGAACGGACCGTACGGAATTTGTCGAATTTTCCTGAAAAACATTTGACAACCCGCCCAGGCCAGGCCGAAAAACGGTGCGATGAAAAATGCAATCGTCACGGGCAGCGGTCCGATCACGGCTCCGGCCGCACCCATTAAGTGCACGTCACCCAGCCCCATGGCCTCTTTTCCGAACGCTAAGGTCCCGAAAATGCGAATGCCCCAGACGACGCCGCAGCCGACAAAATAACCCCAGATGCTGCCCAGGCATCCGGCGACGACGGGATGATGGGAAAAATTTTCCCGGGTGAACTCCACCCACCGGGCGTTGACCGGTCCGACCTCGCGACTGATCCAAAAAACCAGGCACGCACACGCAATGATCGGCGCCAGGAAGACGATTTCCCTGCATGCTTCCAGCCGGTGATTGAAGTGCGGGTCTTGTAAGGGTCCCGGCGATTTGGAGGAATCGCCTTCCATCTTGTCCTTTTCGGGTTTGACCTGATCGTGAGCTGCGTCATCGGATTCGTAGCTTCTTTTGATCAAGCCGCTTGTTAAAAGTCCAAGAGAGATCAATAAACCGATCGTTGCGCCCGCCGCCAGGGCGCCGCTGTCGGCCGAAGCGAACGGCAAAAGGGTATAGGCCCAAATAGCTTTAGGAGCCATCATCAGACCGCCTATCGACGAGCCGATCAATCCCGCCGCGGTGACGAACCAGCAGAGAGACAGCGGAATGATCCAGTGCTCCATGTCGATGGCGGATGCGGCGATAAAGGTCGCCAGAAGAATGATGTGAATGAGGTAGATCAGCCAGCCTCCCTCCTGGAACGGCGGCATATTCTTCCACACATCCGTATAGAAATACAAAATGAACACGCCGAGAAAGACCGAGCCGGTCAACAGTTCGATGGCAAAATAACGCGGCGAAATCGGCGTCCTGCAATACCGGCATTTTCGCCCCAGAACCAGCCAGGAAACCAACGGGATATTATCATAAAAGCGAATATGTCGCTCGCAGGACGGACACGAGGACGGCGGTGTGACCAGAGATTTATCCCGGGGCAAACGATAGACCACGACATTTAAGAAGCTGCCGATACAACAGCCAAGCGCGAAGACGAAAACGAGCCATATCCATACCGGCACGGTTGCAACGGCGCTCATAAGTGCGAAGTGGTGAAAGTGCGAAATGCCTAACATGGGTGAAAACAAAATATCAGCTCCGTCTATTGAATGTCCTCGGCGTTCTCAACCTCACAACTTTAGTCACTTTGCACTTTTCGTCTTCTTATTGACGATAGCGGCCACTCGTGCGGGCAGGCCGAACAAACGAATGAAACCCGTCGCATCCGTCGGATCGTATTCGGCGCCCATCTTGAAGCTCGCCAGGTCGGTTTGATACAGGCTGTTCGGGCTTGTGATGCCTGCCAGTGAACACCGGCCCTTGAAGAGTTTCATCTTGACCTCGCCGGTCACGTTGCGTTGAGTCACTTCGACGAACGCGTCGAGCGCTTCGCGCAACTGGCTGAACCACTGGCCGTAATAGACCAGATCGGCATACTTCAAAGCTATCTGCTGTTTGTAGTGCATCGTTTCCCGATCCAGCGTCAACGTTTCCAGGGCGTTATGCCCCGTCACGAGAATCGTTCCGCCCGGCGTCTCGTACACGCCTCGCGACTTGATGCCGACGAGGCGATTCTCGACCAGATCCACCTGGCCGACGCCGTGTTTGCCGCCCAGATCGTTCAGCGATTCGATGATCTTGACGCCGCTGGTCAGTTTGCCGTTCAGCTTCACGGGTACGCCTTCGAAGAATCCGACCGATACATAGTCCGGCTTGTCCGGCGTTTTCGAGATCGGCTGGGAGATGACAAACAAATTGTCCTTCGGCTCATTCGCGGGATCTTCCAGATCGGCGCCTTCATGGCTGATGTGCCAGAGATTGCGGTCGCGAGAGTAGATCTTCTTCTTCGTCTGATCGACGGGAATCTTATGCTTTTTGGCATAATCCACCGCGGCCTCGCGCGACGTCAGCTTAAAATTCGGGTCTTTCCAGGGAGCGATAATCTGCAGCGACGGATCGAGCGCCATAAACGTCAACTCGAAACGAACCTGGTCGTTGCCCTTACCGGTGGCCCCGTGTGCGACGGCGGTTGCGCCTTCGGCGTGGGCGACGTCCACCTGATGTTTCGCGATCAGCGGCCGGGCGATACTCGTACCGAGCAGATACTTGTTTTCGTAGATCGCCCCGGCTTTGAGCATTGGCCAGAGGTAATCTTCAACGAACTCTTTCCGCAGATCCTTAACGATGCATTTCGTCGCTCCGCTGGCCAGCGCCTTGCGTTTAATCCCCGCCAATTCATCCCCCTGGCCCAGCTCGGCGGCAAAGGCGATGACGTCGTAGCCGTAGGTCTCCTTGAGCCACGGCAGAATCACGCTGGTATCTAATCCTCCGCTGTACGCCAAAACAACTTTCTGAGTTTTTTTACGACTTTTTGCCATCGAACATATCCTTTACAAGTTTATGTTTATAATCCAAGTGCTTCACGAACCATGCTGCGAAATCGACGGCAGCGATGCTGCGCGTCGTGTGCCGACTCAGCATCAGCAGACTCGCCGGGATAACGAAAGGCCACGGCGAAGTCCGAGAGATAAGCAAGGTCTTCCCGAAAGATCTCCCACATGGGTTCGATCTGAAGAATCTGATCGAGCAATGCGACTAAATCGTGGATTTTGCTGAATTTGATATCTGCCTCGTAAAGACGTGCCTTGAGATATTTCTCAGCACATTGTTGCGCATGAAAACAGATTCCGTCATAGTTCGGATTGTTCATTTCTGTACACTCACGCTCCATCATACCGAAATCGCCTTCTGCTTTGGCGATCCATTCAGCGGTTATGGGTCTCATAAAGTACCATCCCTTCTTCGATAATCTCTTGTAAGAAATTATCACCCATTTGAATCCGCTGGTGTACGGCTTCAGCCGTACGAATAAGTAAGTCCACGGGGAACGAAGGCCGTAGCTGTAATCTTATTTGAACTGATCGATCAACGCTCTTTCCTTCATAAGGTCCGATTACCAGAAGATCCACATCCGAATCCTCTGTGACCGTACCCCTGGCGTAAGAGCCAAACAGGATGACTTGTTCAGCACCGAATTCACGACCAATCCGTTGGCCAAATTCTCTTATCTGGCTCATTGCCACCATGATGAAAGACCTACTCTATATTTTAGATCGTGTGCCGAAATCCGACTCACTGCTTTATAATGACTGAACTTCTGCAAAATTGAAGTTAGGCATATATTATTTCAGAAAATCGATTTCATGATTTTCTGACAATAATCGGCGATCAGATCATAACACGTTGCCCCATAGGACATTACAC
>Ga0272442_10001481_pt1 | contig 35731 bp, 34 predicted proteins | sample SSMForm2O_FD_200262 | JGI IMG/M metagenome (GOLD analysis project Ga0272442, IMG submission 200262) | Marine sediment archaeal communities from Little Sippewissett salt marsh, Falmouth, MA, United States - SSM-Form-2O | ecosystem: Environmental > Aquatic > Marine > Wetlands > Sediment ... | reverse complement strand
CGGTCTCGTCGGAGACGGAGGCCGACGCCAAGAAAGCCGCGTACCGTGCGAACCAGGGGGTGGCGGAGCAGCAGGCCCGCAACCGTTCGGAGTCGGCCGCCCGCGAGGCGGACGGGGCGATTCGCGTGGCGCAGGAAGTCGCGGAGAAGAAGGCCGAGGACGCCCGCGCCGAGCGCGAGAAGTCTCGACTCAACGCCGAGATCGTCGTGCCCGCCAACGCCCAGCGCGAACGCGTCGTGATCGCCGCGGACGCCCAGAAGCAGGAGGCGATCCGCATCGCCGAAGGCCAGGCCGAGGCGCTGCTGGCGAAGATGACGGCCGAGGGCAAGGGCGTGCAGGCCGTGCTCGACGGCAAGGCCGCCGGGTACCGGTCGCTCGTGGATGCCTGCTCAACGGCGCAACAGGCGGCCTCCCTGCTGCTCATCGAGCGGCTCACCGAGGTCGCAGGCATCCAGGCGCAGGCGATTCAGGACCTGCCGATCGAGAAGGTGTTCGTCTGGGACGGCGGCGGCGACGGCAGCGGCTTGAGCGGGCTCGGGCGGCGGCTGATGGGCGCGATCCCGCCCATGCACGAACTGGCCAAGCAGGTCGGGCTGGAGTTGCCGGAGTTCCTCGGGCGGATGGCGGCCGAGGCCGAAAAGGCCAAAAAGCAGGAGACCGCGGCGCCTTCAGACGAATAGGCCTTCGACGAGCCCGGTTCGCCGCGCCGCCGATCACGGCATCAAGGCTGCGGCCGGGTCCTCGACGGGCAGCGTGTGCAGCGACCGACGCGTCTTGAACGCCGCGGAGACCTCGTGCCAGAACTCCACGTGGTCCTCCCCCTGCCGCCAGCACAGCCGCACCTCGCGTCCGCCGGCCAGAGACGGGAAGTCCACCACGCCGGCCGTCCAGTCCTTCAACTCCGCGCCGAGGTCGTCCAGTTCCTGAATACAGCCGTGCAGCTTCTCCGCCGTCTCGATCAAGTCGGCCTCCGCGCCCGTCAGGCGCGTGCCCTGGTCGCGGGCGGCTTCGATGGCCTCCTGAAGCTCGAGCAGGTGGGCGTACCCGCCGGTGATGTCCTCGACGATGCGACGGACCAACACGAGCGACCGGTTGGCCTGATGAACGGTGAAGTGGCGGCGGGCGAGCGCCGGTGCGACGTCGGGCGTAAACGGCTCTGTCTTCATCGACACGGTTCCTTCCGGGCGGTTCTCCTGTTATCGGCCGACCGCGGCATCGGGCCTGAACCAACCTTGGCTCGCAACCGAGTTGGCACGATGGGCCCCGAGCGATAAGCTGGCAGCGTGTTCGGGTTTCTGAACGTCAACAAGCCGGCGGGGCCGACGAGCCACGACGTGGTCGCGCGGGTCCGCCGCCGCCTGCCGAGAGGCACGAAGCTCGGGCATGCCGGCACGCTCGACCCGGCCGCCGACGGTGTGCTCGTGCTGTGCGTCGGGCCTGCGACGCGTCTGGCCGACTACGCGCAGCGCGGGGCGAAGCGCTACACGGCCGAGGTGACGCTGGGGGCGGTCAGCACGACCGACGACGGCGAAGGACAAATCACGGTGACCCAGCAGGTCAGGCCGCCGTCGCGCAAAGACGTGGGGCAGGCCCTGCGGCGCTTCGTGGGGCGCATCGAACAGATCCCGCCCGCGCATTCGGCCGTGCACGTCAACGGGCGGCGGGCGTACAAGCTCGCGCGGAAAGGCGAAGCGCCCGCGCTTGCGCCTCGCACGGTCGAGATCCACGGCATCGAGTTGGTCTCTTACGAATGGCCCATGCTGGTGATCGACGTCCGCTGCGGCGCGGGCACGTACGTCCGGGCGCTGGCGCGGGATCTCGGCGCGGCGCTGGAGGTCGGGGGCTACTGCTCGCGCCTGACGCGGACGGCCGTCGGACCGTTCAGGCTGGAGCACGCGGTCGAACTCGACACACTCGACCCGCAGCGCGACCTGATCTCGCCGCTCGTCGCGCTGGAGAGCCTGAGGAAGCTCGAAGTCGCGGAGGGCGAGCTGCGCGCGCTGAGAATGGGGCAGCGGGTCGCCATGGGGGAACCCCACGAACGGCAGTCCGTGGACGTTGAGGTCGCCGTGGTCAATGCGAAGGGCGACCTGATCGCACTCGCCGAGGTGCGTGGCGACGTGCTGCACCCGAAGAAAGTCTTCCCGCCCGGCTGACCCGCTACTCCGCCAATCCCTCGACCACCCGCGTCAGTTCGTAGACCGCCGACGCGGCGTTCGGATCGGGTCGGTCGCCCGAACGTTCCTTCCCCATTCGCTCCAGCGCCGCCACGGTCGCCTCGACCGTCGCCGCGTCCGGGCGGAAGACGCGCTGCGCCGGCGGGCGGGCCCGCAGACCCATCCTCAGGCTGCTCGCCAGCAGCCGCAGCACCCAGGCGTCCGCCTCAGCCAGGGCCCTGGGGTAGTACTGCCGCAAGGCGGCCGTCCATTCCGGCCGCGGCGCGTCGAACTCCTGCACCATCCGTTGCAGCACCCAGGCGATCCGCCACCGAAACTGCGCCGGGCCGGCGGCGGCATCGAGTTCACGGACGACCCGCTCGCCGACCGCCTTCGGGTGCAGGCGCGCGAGGTCAAGCAGCCCGGCGAGTACCGTGTTCTCTCGCTCGGTGAGGGCCGCCGCCCGGGCCGCCGGCTCGCCCGGCCACGCGGCGAACACGCGAGCCAGCCACGCATCACGGCGCTGAGCCGACCGGGTGAACTCGTCCCCGGCCACGGGGCAAAGGGCCGCATCCAGGCGGACGAACATCTCGCCCGATAGTTCCGCTTGGGGGTCGTTCCACAACGCCATCAGGGCTTCGGCCGTCGCGTCGTTTTCTGTGGCGTCGGCCCGGCCGCGCACGGCCCGGTCCGCGAGCGCGTCGAAGGCGATCAAGCGAAGGGCCTGGTCCGCCTTTGGCGCCGCCGCCAGCGCCCGCAGGCGGACCACACGCTGGGCTTCGGGCAAGGCCGCGACCTCGCGAACCGCCCGGATCGTCCGGACCCGCACCGAGCCCAGCTTCTTGATCCGCTCCGCCGCGCCCGCGCCCGGTGCATGCTCGAAGCCGCCACCTTCGCGCGCCCGAACCGTCAGCAGGTAGCGCGTACCCGACGCCAGCGGGTTCTTGTCGGCCGTCGCGGACGTGCCGCCTGTGCCGGTGCGGCGCCCCAACTCCTCGATCTGTCGAGCGTATCCGACGGCGAGGCGTAGCGTGAACTGCTCGCCGGCCTCGAGCCCCAGCTTCCGGCGGACGGGCTCGGCGACGACCCCGGCGACGCGGAACACCACGTGGTACGCACTCAGCGTCGCGCCGATCGCGGTCTTCCCCGGACGGGCGCTCGTCACCACGGCCTCAACCACGCCGTAGCCCTGCTCGAACTGCCCCAGCAGGGGCTCCGGCAAGATCCGCGCAGCCGGCGCCGCACCGGCAAGGCAGAAGACGAAGCACGCGGCCACGGCCGCCTGAGACGCGGTTCGCGTCATGGTTCCTCCAATCCGTCGATCATCCGCACGCGACGGACGTGGCGGCCGCCGTCGAACGGCGTCGCCAGGAAGATGTCCACAATCTCGAGCGCCGTCTCGAGCGGGATCATCCGCTGCCCGAACGAAACCACGTTCGCGTCGTTGTGGGCGCGGGCGAGCCGGGCCGACTCCGCGTTCCAGCACACGCCGCAACGAATCCCCGAGACGCGGTTGGAGACCATCGCCTCACCGTTGCCGGAGCCGCCCAGCACGATGCCGCGCTCGCAGTCGCCGCGGGCCACGGCCTCGGCCGCGGGACGAATGAACCCCGGGTAGTCGCAGCGCTCGGCCGAATCCGTGCCGAAATCCACCACCTCGTGCCCGGCGGCCGTCAGGTGCCCCTTGATGCGCTCTTTGTACTCAAATCCCGCGTGGTCCGACGCAATCGCGATCTTCACGTCCCTGTCGCGTCCTTTCCGGGGCTCACAACCAGCGATCCAGCCATTCGACCGCCAACTTCACCTTATACGCATGCGGGCCGTCGTGCACCGCCAGCGAGCAGCGGTCGTCCGCGCCGAACAGTTCGTACGCCCGCCGAACGGTCTCGAACTGCTCGCGCACGGCCGCGACGGGGAAGATGTGATCATCCCTCCCCGCGATCGCCCGGAACGCCCGCGGCGCGATCGACGCCGCCAGGTCGCCCATCTCGCAGACTTCCAGGATGCCCGGCACGTAGTTGCACTCGCAGTGCCACAGGTCCATGATCGACGCCTTGAACGAGCAGAAGTAGCAGCTCGGCAGGCACACGGTAATCCGCTCGTCCAGGGCCGAAAGCCACAGCGCCGTCGTACCGCCGCCGGAGTTCCCCGTCGCCGCGAGCGCCCCCGGCACGACGTCGTCTCGGGTGCGCAGGTAGTCCATCGCGCACAGGCCGTCCCAGCAGCGCTCGCCGATCATGGTCCGCCCGTGCATGAGATAGCTGAACGCCAAATGCCGGCAGGAATTCGGCGCCTCGGGCTTGCCGTACGTGCGGCTCTTCCGCTCGCCGAAGCCGCGCTGCTCGACCGCGCAGACGAAGTAGCCCGCCTGCGCGAGGGCCTGGGCGTAATTGCCGTCGTGGGCAAGGCGATCAGACGCGACAGCCTCATCTGGGAACCGGCCCAGAACGTACTGCACGCTGGGGTTGTGCCCGTGGAACACGAGCACCGGCTTGTGCGGGCCGCTGCGCTTGGGCACCAGGAGGTACATCGGGGCGACTACGCCCTCGCCAACGTCGAGGGCATATTTGTGCTCGACGTATTCGCCGCAGTCCGTCTCGGCGAGCGGCTCGGCCGAGACGGCCGGGCGCTCGCGTCCGTCGAGCCCCAGGCGCTTGAGCAGCTCGCTGCGCAGCTTCGACTTCCACGCCGCGAACGCCTCCGGCGTCTGGGCCGAGAACGCCAGCCGCCGCGGCGCCTCCGCGTACAGCCGCTCCACGTGAGATTCCAGGCCGAATGTCGCCTCTCGCATCGCCGGTAACTGCCTGCCTCTCGCCGGCGCATGGCCGGCTACTTCGTGTACTCGCCCTTGTTCCGGGGCGCCGTCATGGCCTCCCACTTCGGGTCCATCTTCGACACGCCGTACCACGCGCGGGCCATGAACAGGGCATCGACGATGGCGATGGCGACCATCGCCTCGGCGACCGGGTACCACCGCGGCAGCAGGCTGATGTCGCGCCGCGTGATGGCCGAGAGCGTCTTCTCCTCGACCGCCAGCATATCGACGGACGCCTGATCGATCGAGATCGTCGGCGTGGCCTTGACGCAGATCCGCATCAGCAGGTCCTCCCCGGTGCTCATGCCGCCGAGGAACCCGCCGCAGTTGTTCGTCCGCCAGCGGACCTTGCCGTCCTCGAGGAACGGCTGGTCGTTCCACTCGCTGCCGAGCATGTGGGCCGCCTTGAAGCCGCCGCCGAACTCCAGCGCCGTCATCGCGCCAACGCTGCACAGCCCGTGGGCAACCGTCGCCTTGAGCTTGTCGAACACCGGCTCGCCCAACCCCGCCGGAACGCCCCGCGCGACCAGCTCGACCACGCCGCCGGCCGTGTCGCCCGCCTCGCGGACCTTGTCCAGGTCGGCGATCATCTCCTCGGCCTTCTCCAGGTCGCAGCAGTTCAGGTCGTTCTTCCGGTAGTTGGCCTTCATCTCCTCGAAGGTCATCGTGCCCTCGGACAAGCTGCGGGCCTTGATGCCGTGGCTTTCCGTCACGTGGGCCATGACCTCGATCCCCTCGCGGGCGAGGATCTGCTTGGCGACGGCGCCGCCCGCGACCCGCCCGACGCTCTCGCGCCCGCTGGCCCGTCCTGCACCGCACCAGTCTCCATGCTCGCCGAACTTGTGGAAGAAGTTGACCTCGGCGTGCCCGGGGCGGATCAGCTCCTTCACGTCCCGGTATTGGTTAATGTGGATGTCCTGCGTGTCGACGTTGCGGATCAGCAGCCCGACCGGCGCGCCGGTCGTGACGCCCTCGAACCATCCGCTGACGACCTCCACGCGGTCCGTCTCCAGCCGCGGCGAGTCGATCCTGCTCTGGCCGGGGCGGCGCTTGTCCAGTTCCTGCTGGATGCGCTGCACGTCCAGTTTGATGCCCGAGGGCACGCCGTTGACGATGGTCAGCAGCGCGCCGCCGTAGCCCGACCCCTCGGCCGTCGCGTGCCAACCGTAGCTCTCGCCACAAGTCGTTACCTGGAATATTCTTCCGAATGTGTTGCCCAACACTTTGAAGCTCCTTTGCAGTCCGGGTCAGCGCAGAACCCCACCCCGGCGGGGCAGGCCTTCCGGCGCGCACGTGCGGCCGAAACGGTGCAGAATTATAGCGAGGAGCCCTCGCCCCTGTCGAAGGAGATTCGGCGTCCGGAGCAGCGCCGCTTAGGTCAGATGACCACGCGCCCGGCGCTGTCGCGCTCAATGGCCGTAATGCCGGGATGCTGGGTTTCGAGATCGCTGAGCATGCGTGACTGCTGCCGGACGATCTCGCGGATCTGCGACAGCTCGTGGGCGAGGATGTCGCGGCTGGAGATCATCCCGATGAGCTGACCGCCCTCGATGATGGGCAGGTGCCGGATGCGGTGCCCTGCCATGATCTGCTGGGCCCGCGTGATGGTGGTGTCGAGCGTGCAGGCGACGACCTTTCGCGTCATCACGTCGCTGACGTGCAGCAGGTTCGGATCGGCCCCGGCCGCCACCACGCGGGAGAGGATGTCGCGTTCGGTGAGGATACCGGCCGTCTTGCCGCCCTCGCCCGTGACGATGGCCGAGCCGACGTGGTGCCGGGTCATCGTCTTCGCGGCCTCGGCGACACACTCCGTCGCCTCGACCGTCACCATCTGCAACTGCCCCCGCGACACTCGCTCCAAGTCCCTGAGAATCATCGTTTGCTTCCCTGCGCCACACCCATGCTCCTCGGCCTCGTTTCGAGGGCCGGTATTCGATATCGGCGCGCCGGGCCGCCCCATCCACCTGGGCCCCGAAAATCCGGGGAAATCGCCCGCCCGTTTTGCCCGTCGGCGGCTGAATCCTATCTTCCCCGCGTACAGGCAGCAGTCGGCGGGAGGAGGGTGTTCGTTTGCTCCGACGAATCAGACTATTGGCGGAGGCACGCGATGTCGTCCGCCCGGTACTGGTCTGCACAGGCGCCGTCGCCATCGTGGCGACCGTCATGGCCGTCACCGGGCGACACATCACGTCCATTGCGCTGGGCGGCGTCCTGGTGCTCATCTCGGCCGTGATGGTCTATCAGGTGGACCGCGCGGTGCGCCAGCTCCAAGGGCAATCCGACCTGCTGCGGCAGGCGTCGTCCGAGGCCGAATCGCATTATCTCGACGTGCTGCGCCGGGTGGTTTCGTTCGTCGAGGCGCGCGACCGCTACTGGAACGGGCACAGCCGCAACGTCGCCCGGCTGGCAGAGCGTGTCGGCCGCAAGATGGGCCTGTCGCGCGGCACGTGCGAGCGGCTCGCCCTGGCCGGGCAACTCCACGACATCGGCATGCTGGCCGTGCCCCAATCGGTGCTGCTGGACTACTCCCGCTTTGGCGTCAACGAGTTCCGGTCGGTCCAGAAGCACCCGGAGGTCTCGTACGAGGTGCTTCGTCCGCTGACGAGCGTGTCCGACATTCTGCCCGCCATCCGTCACCACCACGAGCGGATGAACGGGACCGGCTACCCGCAGGAGCTGCGCGGCGAGGACATCCCGCTGGGCGCGCGGATTCTCGCCGTCGCCGACGCCTACGACGCCATGACACACGACCGCCCCCACCGCGAGGGGATGACATCCGTGCAGGCCGTGGCCGAGCTGCGGCGCTGCACGCCGGCCGGCTACGACCCGACCTGCGTGGACGCCCTGGCCGAAGTGGTGCATGTGCGCGAACTGAACAAGACGCCCGCGCGCTCGCAGGGGAACCGCCGCCCGAAAATGCTGACAGGAGTGCAAACGCCCTGACACCAAGGGCCGGAACAGCGCCGCGCCTGTCCGCCCCCCCTGCTACGACCCCTCTTCTTTCGGAGGGTGCTTGCGCAGGGCGAGCGACTCGACCTTGCCCTCGCCCGCCTTGCCTTCGTCGCCGGCCGCGCCTTCCCGTTTCATCGCCTCGTACACTTCCTTGCGATGGACCGGAACGTGAGCGGGCGCGTTGATGCCCAGACGGACCTTCTCTCCCCGGATATCGACGACCGTGATCTCCACGTCGTCCCCGATGATGATCGACTCGTCGCGTTGTCTCGACAACACCAGCATCCTCGGCTCCTTCCCAGGATTCGCCGGTTTCGTCCCGCCTGCCGGCTCGCACAATGCCTTGGCGCGTACGCGCAAGACCGCACGCCGCCGGGACCGACGGGACCAGTTGTCCATCTATATCGGATAAACACGGGCTGAATCTGAGCTTCGTTTTGCATCGGTGGGGCCTTGTCCCTGTCGGCGAGGCCGCTTGCGGCCGTGGGGGCCTATCGGATAGCGTAACGAACATGCCTCAATCAAGCGCAAACGCCCTCCGCCCGCCGGTGCCCGTAGTCGAATGGGTCGGCGACGCGCTCCGCGGCTGGCTGTGCCTCCTCGACCAGACCCGGCTGCCGGAGGAAACCGTCTTCCTCGACTGCAAGGACACCCAGGCGGTCTGGACGGCGATCCGTCGGCTCTCGGTCCGCGGCGCCCCCGCCATCGGCGTGGCGGCCGGCTATGGCATGGTCGTCGCCGCCCAGTGGGTGCCCGACGGCAACGACTTCCTGACCGGCATCGAGGCCGCGGCGGAGTATCTGGAGAACTCCCGCCCGACGGCCGTGAATCTGTCGTGGGCCGCCCGCCGCGTGCTCGCCCGCGCGCAGGACAGCAAGGGCCTGCACTTCGACCGCATCCGCGAGGCGATGCTCGAGGAGGCCAAAGCCATCCACGCCGAGGACGAGGCGATGTGCCTGGCGATCGGGCGGTACGCCGCGCCGCTGGTCGAGCGGTGCACCGGCGTGCTGACGCACTGCAACGCGGGGGCGCTCGCGACGGCGGGCATCGGCACGGCGACGGCCGGCATGTACGTCGCCCACGCACAGGGGCACCGGTTCGCCGTCTATTGCGACGAGACGCGCCCGCTGCTGCAGGGCAGCCGGCTGACCGCGTGGGAGCTGATGCGCGGCGGCATCGACGCGGTGGTGATCACGGACAACATGGCCGGGCAGGTGATGAAGGAGGGGCGCGTGCAGATGGTCATCACCGGCGCCGACCGCATCGCCGCCAACGGTGACACGGCGAACAAGATCGGCACTTACGGCGTCGCGGTGCTGGCCGCCCGGCACGAAATCCCCTTCTACGTCGCGGCGCCCTACAGCACGTTCGACCTCTCGCTCGGAGGCGGCGACGACATCCCCATCGAGCAGCGCGGGGCCGAGGAGATCACCGACGGCTTCGGCCGGCGAACCGCCCCCGATGACGCCAAGACCTACTCCCCCGCTTTCGACGTCACGCCCGCGGAACTCATCACGGCCATCGTCACGGACCGCGGCATCATCGAGCCCGTCACGCCCGAGAACGTCCGGCAGGTGCTGTCCGCGGGTTGAGCGATTGGCGTTAGGGCTTGACGGTTCGCCGCGAACGGAGAGAATGGCTTTTGCCTGCCCCGATCTCTTCCCGGAGGGGCCCGCCATACCGGCCGGGCCCGGGGGCGGCACGTGCCATGCCAACGACGAAAGCAAAGGAGTCACGGGGTCGGGCTGCCCCCGTCGACGGCGGCGTCGGTCGATACGTCCCCGCCCATGTGCGCGCGGAGGACGAGCTGGACGCGGTCCAGCGGATCAGCCAGGCGCTCGCGGGCGAGCTGGACCTCAACCGCGTCCTGGCGGCTGTCCTGCGCGTGGTGGACGGCGTCGTCGGGGCCGAGGGGGCCAGCGTCCTGCTGATCGACCCGGACACGGGCGGCATGAGCTTCCACGTCGCGGCCGGGCCGGGCTCGGATAGGGCCCTGACGGTCCCCCTGCCGCCCGGCGCGGGCATCTGCGGACACGTGGCCCGGACGGGCAAGCCGCTGATCGTCAATGATGCCGCCAGCGACTCGCGGCTATACCGCGCAGTGGACGAGAACACCGGCGTTCGCACGCGGAACGTGCTGTGCGTTCCGATTCGCACGGGCGAGCGACTGTGGGGCGTGCTCGAACTCATCAACAAGACCGGCGGAGGCTTTGACCCCGACGACCTGCGCCTTGCTCAGGTCGTCGCCGCGCAGTTCGGCCTCGCGTTCGCGAACGCGCACCTGCACCGCGAGATCGTCGGCAAGGAGCGGATGGCGGCCATCGGGCAGACCGTCAGCGGGCTGGCGCACTGCATCAAGAACATCCTCAACGGCATCCGCTCGGGCTCGGCCGTCATTGACCGGTCGCTGCGGGCGGAGGATCACGCGGCCGTGGCCGACGGCTGGCAGGTCGTCCGCCGCAACAACGAGATGCTGGGCGCCCTCGTGCTCGACATGCTTTCCCTCGCGCGCGACGCCAAGCCACACCCGTTCCCCACGGACGTGAACGACCTGGCGGAGCAGGTTTGCGGTCTGATGAAGGAACGTGCGACGGAGCGCGGCATCGAGGTCGCCTTCTCGCCGGCCGACGGGCTCGACGACGTGACGCTCGATCCGACGCACTTCTATCGCTCGCTCCTGAACCTGGTCTCGAACGCCATCGACGCGTGCGGCGAAGGCGGCCGCGCGGCCGTACGCGTGGGGCGCGGCCGGGGGCGCGTCACGGTGAGCATCGCCGACAACGGCGCGGGGATCAGCAAGGAGAACCGCCGCAAGCTGTTCACCGAGTTCTTCACGACCAAGGGCGGGCGCGGGACCGGCCTGGGCCTGCCCGTCACCCGGAAGCTGGTGGCCGAAATGGGCGGCGAGATCCGCTTCCACAGTGTTGAGGGGCGTGGCACGCGCTTCGTGATCGCCCTGCCACTGTGACGAGACCCAACGACCTGAAGAGGAGTTCTCCCGATGAGCGACGCCCCGAAAGTGCTGATTGCCGACGACGAGCAGGCCTGCATCGACTTCGTCCGCGAGTCGCTGACTGACCTGGACTGCGATGTCCTTGGCGCCATGGACGGCGAACGAGCCCTCCACGTCGCCCGGGAGAGCAAGCCCGACGTCATCATCCTCGACGTCCAGATGCCCAAGAAGAGCGGGTTCGAGGTCTTTGTGGACCTCAAGGCCGACGACGCTCTCGCCAAAGTCCCGGTGATCATGCTCACCGCCGTAACGGCAAGGATTGGGCTGAAGTTCTCCGCCAAGGACATGGGCGAGTACACCGGCGCCGAACCCGAGGCGTATATCGACAAGCCCATCGAGCCGATCGTCCTCAGGCAAACGGTCAAGCGCCTGCTGAAGGCGGCCGCGTCGGCATAGGCCGGGGACTGAGCCGACCCCCCACGTGGAGCCCGGCGAGCCACGCTCCGCCGGGCAGGCGCGGATGAGTCCCGATACCCTGGCGAGCGCCCCCTATGCGCTAGTATTCTACGGGTGCGACGCGCGCCCGAAGGGCCCGCCCGTTTGACGAAAGGACAACGGCCATGACACGTCACAGGAACCTGCTGCTCGCGGCCGCCGTGTTGGCTTCCTCCCTCGCGACCGCCGGGTGCAGCCAGCCCATGCTGCTCAGCCGCGACGACGAGATCTCCATCGGCCGCGACGCCGCTCCGGACTTCGAGGCGGAATTCGGCGGCAAGGTGAACGATGCGCGGCTCCAGGACTACGTCGCCTCCATCGGGCGCCGGCTCGAGACCGTCGCCGACCGCGCCATGCCGTACCGCTTCGCCGCCCTCAACTCCGATACGCCCAACGCGTTCGCACTACCCGACGGCAGCATCTATATCACGGCCGGGCTGCTGCGGCTGATGACGAACGAGCGGCAGCTCGCGGCCGTGCTCGGGCACGAGATCGGCCACGTCGTCCATCGCGACAGCGCCAAGGCCCTCGAGCGGGCGTACGGCGTGCAGATTCTGGCGGCGGTGGCCGGCGCCGCGCTGGGCGGCGACGCGGGAACGGCGGCGGAGATGGGCACGAAGATCGTCGGCTCGCTGGTCAACCTGAACTACAGCCGCAAGCAGGAGTACGCGGCCGACCAGGCCGGCATCCTCTTCATGAGCCGGGCGGGGTACAACCCGTGGGGGATGGTCGAGCTGCTCAATGCGCTGATGGAAAGCCACGGGGGCGAATCGGGCGGCGGGCTCTCGGAAATGCTCGCCACCCACCCGCTGACGACCAAGCGAATCGCGGAAGCGCAGGGAGCCATCGAACAGGATCACCCGACGGCCTCTTCGACCGCGCCGGACCCGAACGCGAGCACGTTCCTCCGGATGCGGTCGCGACTCGGCGCGCCGCAATCGTCCGGCGGCTCGCCGGTCTCCTCGCTCGCCGGCGGCGGCAATTCCGCCGGCGACAGCGACGGCGACATCATCATCCGCCTACCGAAGTAGCTACTCCTCCCCGGCCGGGGCGGTCGCCGACTGAGTCGCCGGCGCGGCGTGCGTCCCGGCCGTGCCGTTCGACGGCGGCGACAAACGAACGATCATCCGCACCTTGCTGACTCCGTGCTCATCGAACTCATTCTCTTCGACGGAATACTCGATGAAGTCCTGGCGAGTCAGGTCGTATCTCGCCTCGCCCTGGAGGCCGCTGGCCCCCGGCCGATCGGCCGGCGGGGCCGCGTCGCGCAGGCTGACAACCGCAACCCCGCCCTTCCTGCCCTTCTCCACCCGCTCAAACTTGCACTCGACGTCCGGCTCCGGCGCTTCGCGCGACATCGCGCCGGCCAGGTCCCTTAGCAGCGGCGCGTCCTTGACCTCCCACGCGGCGCCGACCGCAACAGGCTCGGGCGGCAGCGCCACTCGTGGGGCCTGGAGGAACGAACTGAACAACCTGATAACGCCCTCCCTGGCCTCCTCCATCTCGTCCCCCGTCGGCGGCGCACCGACCTTCTCGATGAACTCGTCCACGCCCTCAAGGCTGGCGATCCCCCCGGCCGAGTCGAGTTCCGCGCGAAGCGGCAGGCCGATCATGCTGAGGGCTTCCCGGCTACCCTCCTCTATCGTCTCCGGCCTGTCCGTGTCCGTCTCATGTTTCTGCTGCCCGTCCCCGCCCTCAACCCCCATGCGGATCCGACGGAAACGCAGCGTCACCGTCTTTTCATCCGGCTTCCCTCCCCGGCCGACCTCGAGCTCGATGTCGATCCGCACCTGGAACTTCATCAGGTCGATCGGAAGGTCCGGCATTCCCTCGAACTGCATCTCGCGCACCATCTCGACGGTCAGCGTCCGCTTCTCGCCGACGCGGTACGTGTGGCCGATGGTGTAAGTCGGCTTGGCCGAGGGCTGCGTTGCGGCGGGCCGACTCGCGGCGGGTTCGTCCGCCTCGGCCGGGCAGGTCAGCAAGGCGCAGACCACCGGAACGAATGCGAAAACCGAGAGGATGCGGAACATGCACGGTCTCCTTACCGCCCGGACGGCGGCGCCGTGGCCACCCGTTCCCCGGCCCCCATGGCCGGGTAGGACGCTCGGCCTCGCCGGGGAGTTTACCCGGCCCCCGGACGCCGATCCAGCCTGCCCGCGGCACGCCGGATGGCGACACCCTCATCCGGCTGCCGGAGTGATCCGCCAGCCCACGCGCCGGGTGGCACCCACAAGCAGCGCCGTCTGCTCAGCGGCTGTCGGCCCGGGCGAGCATCTCACCCAGCAGGCGATCCACGCCGTCGGCCAGGTCCTTGCGCGCGTCGCGCGGAACATCCTGCGACAGCCGGTCGCGCGCGATGCCCGCATAGGCGGCCGGGGTGGTCTTCTTGCCGTGGGCATCGCCCGTTGCTGTCCCGAGCACCATACCGGTCCGACAGTCCACCAGGATGGCCTGCATGGCGGTCTTCTGTTCCAGCACGTTGCCCGGAACCAGCCACAGGCCGACGAACGTCCAGTACAGAGCGGCCGCGTCGTTGTAGTTCTCCACGGCCGCCATCTCCTCGGTGTAGACCAGCAGCAGTTCGCACTGCGTGCGGGCGGCCGCCTCGCGCAGGTCGCGCAGGGTAATCTCGTCCGGATCCGGGGCGGCCAGAAGCAGCGTTGGACTCACCGGCTGAACGCCGAACAGCCTTTGGTGCCGTGCGATAATCTGCTCCCATTCGTTTAATTCCTCGGCGCCGATCGGTGCGACGCAAGCCGCACGATACCCACACCCGACCTTCGCGACGGCGAGCTTGGTGGGCAGCTTGGCCCGCACGTCCGCGTCGAGCAGCCGGGCGATGTCGCCGTCGGTGACGGACCGCTCCAACCGCTCGACCTGGGCGCGGTCCTGGAGGAAGCCGCCATGCGCCAACGACGCGCGAGGCTGGGTCAGTTGGTGATGGCTGCCGCAACCGCCCAAGGTCACAGCGAAAACCAGAATCGACAGGAAAACCTTCTTCGTGTTCATGTCCTTCTCCTCTTCCGGGGGGATCACTGCTCCAGTGAACCGAGTGCGGCGCCGTCGTCGGCCGCGTCGGCGTCGAGGCGCCGGGCCTGCTCGATCAACTCCACCAGTTCCTTCACGTCTTGGCGATAGTCGTAGTGGTTGCGGCATTTCTCGGCGACGGCTAACACGTCCGCGAGCTTCGCCCCGCGGGCCCAGTAGCTTCTCCGCAGGATCTCCGCGAACTGCGCCGTGCACGCCGCCAGCTTGAGCTGCCGGTCGGCGGCCGCGAATTCGCCCGACGCGTCGCCCGAGCGGAAGTCCCGGGCGACCTCCTCCACCTTCTCCCCCTCGGCCGCCTTGTACCGCACGCGCACGGTCGCCAGCTTGCCGTGCTTGTCGGGCCAGCGCTTGAGTTCATAGAGCGCCGTCACGGCGTGGCCGGCGCCCACCTCGCCGCCATCGACCGTGTCGTCGCGGAAGTCCTCATCCGCCACGTCCCGGTTTTCGTAGCCGATCAGCCGGTAGCTGCGGACGACGGCCGGGTTGAACTCGACCTGCACCTTCACATCGCGGGCGATGACCTGGAGCGTGCCCGTCAGGTTCTCGACGAACACCCGCTTCGCCTCGTCGAGCGTATCGACGTAGGCGTAGTGCCCGTCGCCCTTGTCGCCGAGCTGCTCCATGAGCACGTCGTTGTAGTTGCCCATGCCGAAGCCGACGGCCGACAGCGTGATGCCGCGGGCGGCCTGGGCCTGAATCTGCTTGAGGATGGCCTCGGGGCCGGTGCGGCCGACGTTCGCCACGCCGTCGGAGCACAGGATGACGCGGTTGATGGCGCCCTGGCGGAAGGCCCGCTCGGCCATGCGGTAGCCGATGCGCAGCCCTTCCTCGGCGTTCGTCGAGCCGGCGGGCTCAAGCCGGTCGATCGCGCGGAGGATGTCACGCTTGTGCTCGACGTCCTTGTGCGACATGTATTCCTCGCCGCGCGAGCCGTAGATGGCGATGCCGACGCGGTCCGCCGGGCGGAGCGGCTCCGTCAGCATCCGCAGCGCCTGCTTGACCGTGCCCAGCCGATCCTCGCGCCCCATCGAGCCGGACACGTCGATCACGAACGTGAGCACCGCGTCCTTGCGGTCGGCGGCGTCGATCACGCGGCCCTTGAGCCCCACGCGGAACAGTGTGCGGTTCCCGGCGAACGGGCTCTCGGCGGCCGCCAGGTGAATCGCGAACGCGTCGTCGCCTCCGGGCGGGGAATAGTCGTAGTCGAAGTAATTGACGAATTCTTCCACGCGGACGGCGTCCTTGGGCGGCAGATGCCCGCGATTGAGGTACGAGCGGGCGAGCGTGTACGAGCCGGTATCGACGTCCACGGCGAACGTCGAGAGCGCGTCGTCGTCGGTGTCGATGTACGGGTTCACGCCGTAGTTGCGGAAGAACATCGCGTCGAACGCCGCGTCGTTGACGTTCGACGTCCCGCCGTGGGCCTTGCCCGGCTGCATTTCGCGCGCCGCCGCCGCTTGCGGGGCCCGACCCGCCAGTGGGTGCGTCATGAACCGCTGCTCGCAGCCGACGAAGACCGCGGCCGCCAGGGCCGCCGCCGTCATGAGTCCCGCAACCGGCAACATCCATCGTCTCGTGGTCATGGCAATTCTCCTTGGGTTCCGCGAGTGCATATCGCAGCCGGGGGCGGCTGCGCAGAGAATCTGGCGGAACCGTCGCCGCTCGGGCGTGGCGTTGACGCGCGGGCCGCCGGGCGCGAGAATCGCGGGGCAGGGGCACGAATGCCGGACAAGGAAACTCAACTCGCGGCCGCGGCGCAGGCCGGGGACGCCTCGGCCTTCTCGGCGCTATATGCCGCGCGGGCCGGGCGGGTGAAGGCGTACTTCCGTCGCAGCGGCTTTGCCGAGGCGGACGCCGACGACCTGACGCAGGAGGCGTTCCGTCGGGCGTGGGGCTCGCTTGCGAGCTTCGACGCCGGGCGGGGCACGTTTGCCGCGTGGCTGTTCGCGATCACGCGGAACGTGGCCCGGCGGCAGTTCCAGCGGCGGGCCGACGCCCGCGACTTCGACCCCGGACTCGCCGAGCACACGCTGGTCGCGCAGGGCAACCCCGGCGACGAGGCCGAGGCCCGCGAGCGGCTGGCGGCACTGGACGCCTGCCTCGGCGAGTTGCCCGAGGACCTGGCGACCGTGGTGCGGCTGCGGTATGTCGAGGCCCGCACGACGCGCGGCGTGGCGAAGGCCGCGGGGCTCGCGGAGGCGACGGCCCGCCTGCGGCTGAGCGAGGCGCTGGCGGCGCTCGCGCGGTGCCTGAAGTCGAAGGGAATCTCCGTGTGAATTCGCTGCGCCCGGACGCCCGGGCGCGATATGGAATGATGGACCGATGACCGAACACGACGACAAGCCGACCGAAGGGCTGGAACGGTTGCTGCGGCACTGGGGGGCCGAGCAGGCGGCCCGCGAGGCCGCCCCGCCGGAGCGCCCCGCGCCGCCCGCGTTCGAGGCGGCGCCGCCCAAGCATCGCGGGGGGACGCTCGTGCTGCGCTGGGCGCCGCTGGCGGCGGCCGCCGGATTGCTCGTCGCGGCCGTGGCGTTCTTCGTTGCCGGGCCAGTGAGCCGCCGCGGAACGGAGATGGCCCGGCAGCAGGCGGATCAGCTACGCGAACCCGAGGCCGCGACGGCGCCGACCCAGGCGGGCGAGACGACAGCCCAAGTCGAGCGGCTCCGCGCGGAACTCGAAGCGGCGCTGGCGGCCAAGCAGGCGGCCGAGGCCAGGCTCGAAGGCGCCGTCCCGCGCGAGCAGCACGAGGCCCAACTCGCGCGCCTCCGCGAGGAGTTCCTGGCTGACAAGGCCGCCCTCATCGCCGGGATGAGCGCCCGGATCGCCGGGCTCAACCAGGCCGTCGAGGCCAGGTCGCGCGAGGCCGATGCCGCAGCCGAGCGCGTCGAGGCGCTCACCGAGCAGCTCGCCGCCGCCCAGTCCCGCGCCGAAGCCGCCGAGCAGCGCCTCGCCGCCGCCGCCCCCGACGAGCAGTTCCGCAAGCGGCACGAGGCCCTCGCCGCCGAGTACGCCAACCTGCTCGCCCTGCACCGCGAGTCGATGACCCGCGCCCGCGAGGCCGAGGCCGCGTTCTCGACGGCCCAGGTCCGGACGCAAACGCTCATGGACAATTTCCAGCGGCTTTACGTCTCGGCCGTCGCGCCCGGCCGCGAGGGCCTGGCCGCCCGGCGGTCCGCCAGCCGCCGCACCGCCATGGTCGCCCGCTGCGGCGAACTCGCCCGGCGGACCGACGACCGCCAGATGGCCGAGCTGCTCCGCGACGCCGTCGTCCTGTTCACGCGCCTCGAACTGCTCGACCCGCGCGACGCCGACGAGGCGCGGGCGTTCGGCGCTCTCGTCGCCCGCAGCAACGTCGTCGAGCGGATCGACCGGCTCCTCGCCGCGGGCAAACCCATGGACGAAGCCCGCACCACACTGTTCGAGGCCAAACTGATCCTCTCGGGAGCCGAGCATGTCGGCTAGCCGGACATCCTGGCTCGTCCTGGCCGCCGCCGCGGCGCTGCTCGCCGGGTGCGCTGCGCGGCCCCCCCTGCGCTCCGTGGACTGGGCGGCCGGCGAGGCCCCCGCCGCCGCGAGCGCGCGCGACGTGGACGACCTGAACCGCGCCGTCGCGGCCATGCTGGACGAGGAGTACGCCCGCGCGGCCGTCATGCTCCTCGAGCTCGGCCCGCGGTTCGAGGCCCTCGGCGACGACCGCCGGGCGGCCGAGTGCCTGTTCTGGCTGGGGTTCTGCCGCGAGAAGCAAGGCCGCACCTCCGAAGCGGCGGAGTTCTACCGCCGCGTCCTCTCGGAACACCCCGATCAACCGGCCGCCCGCCAAGCTGCCGACCGCCTCAGCCTCCTCGCCGCCGAGTAGCGGGCATCTTGCCCGCGCGTCTCACGGCTGTCCCGGCGTGGGTGCCACAGGTTGCTCGCAACCCGTGCACGCCGCGAACCCACGGCTTGGCAAGCAAGCCGCGGCACCCCCATTCGCCCGCGCCACGCGCGTCACCCCTCCCGCCCGCATTCGCGGCGGATGCGCTTCCGCCGGCGCAGGCCGTACTTGAAGATGCACCAGATCGCCTTCAGCCCGTCCTTCCAGCCGATCTTCTTGCCCTCCGCGTGCGAGCGGGCGTCGTACGAGATCGGCACCTCGACAATCGCCACGCCCAGCTTCGCCAGCTTCGCCGTCACCTCCGGCTCGAACCCGAACCGGTCCTGCTCCAGCCGCACCCCCTGAATCACCTCCCGCCGGAAGCACTTGTAACACGTCTCCATGTCCGTCAGCTTCAGCCCCGTCGTCAGATTCGACAGCCCCGTCAGGAACCGGTTCGCCAGGTAGTTCTTCAGATACCCCTTCCGCGAGCCCGTCCGGAACCGGCTGCCGTACACCACCTTCGCCTCGCCGGCCGCGATCGGCCCAAGCAGCTTCGGGTAGTCGGTCGGGTCGTACTCCAGGTCCGCATCCTGGATAACCACCACATTGCCGTCGGCGGCCGCGAAGCCCGTCCGCAGCGCCGCCCCCTTGCCCCTGTTGACCTCGTGGAAGAGCACCTTGTAGTCGGCCCCGGCCGCGGGCCCGTCCGTTTGAGGCGTCGCGCCGAACTCGCGAAGCTGCTGCCGCGTTCCGTCGCTCGAGCCGTCATCAACGAGGACGATCTGCTTGTCCCAGCCGGGCAGCTCCACCGCCAGCACGCGGGCAAGCAGGTCGCGCCATGTGTCCAGCTCGTTATAGACCGGAATGACGATCGACAGCGTCCGCCGTCCGCCGTCCTCGCGTGTTGCCTGCGCCTCGGGCATCGCTCCTCCTCGAGCGCCTCACGCCCCCGGCCGGGGCGTGCCGGGCGTGATAGTCAGCGGGAAGCACCGCATCTGCGGGTACGCGGCCGTGATGGCCGCCATCGCGTCGTCGCGGGCCTCGGCGCTGCGGGCGACGAACTGCGCCGTGCCGTCGCCCTGGCTGCCGACGCCCTTGCCGCCGTACACGTGCTCGGCGATGGCGTCCATCGACAGCACCTCGTGCAGCAGCGGGCTCGCCAGTTCCTGCGGCGAACTCGGGGCCACCTTTTCGTCGAAGCTCGCCTGCGCCTCGGTCATCAGCCGCCCGAGCCGCTCGGCGTCGCCGGCCGACAACGCCCGATACGCCGCCCGCGCGAACCGCTCGTTCGCCGGCCCGAGCGCTTCCTGCAAGCGCGGCGACTTCAGGTACGCGCCCTGCAGGTCGCCCAGGATCCGCACCGTGTCCTTCCGCCCGGCGAGATCGACGAAGAACATCGCTACCTGGCCGCCCGGGAACACCGGCTCCACGCGAATGTCCGACGACTTCTCGAACGTCAGCAGCACCGGCGTCTTGCCGTAAATGCACGCCTGGTCCATCCGCCCGCACTGACTGCCCGTGAGCTTCTCGCCCAGGTACGCCAGCTCCATCAGCTCGTGCGGGAACAGGCCCAGTTCGTACACCGCGTCGAACGCCCGCGCGACGAGGATGCACACGGCCGCCGAACTCGACACGCCCTTCCGCAGCGGAAGGTCCATCCCCGTGATCCGCAGGTCCAGACCGCCCGAAACGCCCTCGCGGGCGAACATCTGGTGCGCCACGCCCGCGCAGTAGCGGAAGAATTCCTGCCGGTCGCGGGCGGCCTCGAGCAGGACGTCGGCGTCCCACTGGCAGTTCATGCGGCGCACGCGCCCCGTGGGCCGGCCGTCCGCGTCGGGAATCTGCGTCTCGACGAGGAACTCCTCCGACGCCCGGGCGCGGGCCGTCAGCCCCTGGTCCGTGCCGATCACCAGGCAGTAGCCGGTGTGCAGGCCGTACTCCGCCGCCCAGTCGCTGTGCTCGCCGAACAGGCAGATGCGGCCGGGGGCGAACAGATCAACGGCTTGTGGCGATTCGGTCATCGGGTCTTTCGTTGATTGGCAGGTCGGCCCATCGCGCATATATACGCCCTCGGCCGCCGCATGTCCAGCCCGGCCGCGAGGCGGGAAGCTTCGCAGGGATGCAAGGGATGCAAGGGATGCGGGCCGCAGGCGAGATGAACAGAGACCTGTGCCATGGGTATGACCGCGGGTGCGCGTGCGTGCCGCGGTTTGCCCCGCCGCGGCGGGTCAACCACGTTCTCTGCCGAGTCCCCGGAAGGGGACGCACGATTCCAGACCGGCGTGGCAACGCCGGGGAGGGGCGGACCCACCAGCCGAATCCGAACCGCGGGAGCGGTGATGCGGGCGCCTCGCCTGCCGGCGCGGAGCAATCGCGCCATCCCTCAGGGATTCCGACGGGATGTTGCCCCCCGTTGCCGGGGTTTCCACCCCGGCCTGGAATCGCACCGCCCCATCAGGGGCTGAACTCGCCCGGCCCTCACGACCGCTCCGCCCATGCAATCGGAAATCGCCAACCGACACTCCGTTGACGCGGCGCTCCCCGCGCGGGACCATCTGCCCGTGGGCGACGCGCGGCCCACGTGGAGCATCGGAAACTCCTAGCTTCTATGTCTAGCGCATCGGAGACCAGAGGCACACAACGAATGGCTCCTGCCCCCCCGGGCCTTGACCAAGAAGAAACGTAACATGCCAAGATATGAGGTGATTGGGACTGGCCGGGGCACAGGGCGAAGACGAAAGCGTGTCTACAGTTGTCTGGCGCCCCAGGATGCCGCCAAGCTCGCCAATGACGAGGGCATTGAGGTCGAGACCGTGAAGTCGCTCCCTGAGAAGCCGGCCACCGAGAAACAGGTTGCCTATGCCAGAGATTTGGGCTTGAGCTTTCCAAACGATATCAGCAAGGCCGAGATGATGGATTTGCTTGATGCGCACCTCTCAAGCGACAGAGGAACCACTGAGAGAGACAGGGCGTTTGCTCGTATTTTCGGACTGGAGACGACACGGTACGTCGGCAAGAAAGCCATGTTCGACGCGATCGGGAACGCCCTCAGAGCGCCCGGACGGGAGCACGAATTGGCGGCTTGGTTCGCGTTCCGTGTGCTGAGGCATCTCCTTCATGGGGGCGAGGACCATCCTGCAGCGAGAGGCCCGGACGCCCCCGTTATCGTAGAGATAGCCGACGCGCTGGCATCTGACGAACGGACGATCCGCTCCATAAGAGGATACCATGGCCGACAGCTGATCTGGTTCGGCGAGTACACTGCACCTGATGGCTCTGTGCATGAAGGCGGGAGCACCAGGACGATCGCTTACAGGAGAGCGCGTGATCTGTTGATAGCGAAGCTCGGGGTGCAGAATGAGTCTCTTCTAGCTAAACGCCCACGGTCTGCCAGCAAGACCTCCGTCGGCTCAAGGTCGCATCCAGAAACCAGACGGAAGCAGGGATGCCTTGGGATTTTGCTGTTAGTTCTATTGGTCAGCCTGACTATCTTGGCCGCGTGGGGCGCGGTCTAGGGTCGCGGCAATTCGAGCTCGCGGGGCCGGGGGCCGTGTGCATGGCGGCTCGGGTTGATTAGCGAAGCTACATCCCTGAGCAGCGCACACGATGGTGGCCATGCCACCACGATCCATCCGTGTAATCCGCGAATCCCGGAATCCCGCTCTCGCCGAAGTGCCGTTTGGCTCTGATCGGGGAGAAATGAAAAGAGCCCTTGCGGGCTCGTTTTCACGCCGGCCCTTAACGGGCCGTCCACCTGCGATCTATCGCATTGCTTGCCTTATCGGCGCCTCAACTCGCTCTGTCAACTGAATCTCCCGGAACACCGGCGTGGTCTTCGGGCCTCGCAGCCCACAGCACCATCCCGTCATCCGGTCCGGCCCGGCCGTCTCTGCGTCATCGGCATAATCTGTCTTTTCCTCTTGGGTGGGGCACTTTGTGCCCTTCGACTCGCTGCGCTCGCTCAGGACTGCTCAGGCGGGCGCGAATGGCATTCAGGAGGTCATGCCAAAACCCTTGATTCTGCCTTCCGGGGGGCGCTTTGTGCGCGCGCCGGCGCACCGGCCGAAGACCAAATCCGGCGGATTCTCCAGAAAAACTTGCCGACCCCAAGTCCTGTCCTGTCAGACTGCTACCTCTGCTTCCCCTGCTTCCTCTGCGGCTTTCCGGGCGGTTTTTCGCGCACAAATGCGCCCCGCCGCCGGAGAGAGTGGGGGCGGTCCGCGCTGCGCGTGGGAATATCGAATATCGAACAAGGAGCGCTGAACCCCAAAGTGAACGGCCGGAGGCCGGGCCAATGCGAGGCGCATTGACGTGTTCACGCATCCACGAGTCCACGCATACACGGGCCCTTCGGCCTATTGCCGACTGCCTCTTGCCTGTTGCCTTCCGGAAAACTCCGTTTCCCATCTTCCCACGCCTAACCTTGGGCGGCTCCGGAGGGGCGGAAACGGCGTAAGATAATGTCAAGAAAGGGGTTATGGAGAACATCGGCTTGGCAGAACAAGGCAGCGGACGGCAACGGCGGGATTTGGACGGCATTCGAGGGAAAGGAAAATCAAGGACGGGCAAACGATGGAAATGGAAGGCACGAGAAAGCAGCATTTCGATGGCGGATCGCCAACGGGACCGCCCCCACTCACACGCTTCCGTGAAAACGAAGAGGCGTGGCACCCGGCTTCTGAGGGCAATGGGATAAGCACGCGGCGTGGCCGGGCTTCGCCCAAACCACGGCGCCCAAGCGCATCCGTGGGCCCCCTCGGAGGCAGGTCCGGGAACCCAGGAATCCCGATCTCCCCGCAATCCCGTTGCTCTTCGCCGCTACGGCCGTTGGCGGCGGCGGACGACGACGTTGTGCAGCTCGCGAAGCCGCCAGTTGATCGCGTGGAGCAGCAGGCCGAAGAACGCGCTGCCGGCCGCCAGGAGCATCAGCCCCGTCGCCAGAATCGCCCGCGGGAACCGCGCGACCTTGCCCGTGGCGACGTAATCCTGAATCGGCCCGAGCCCCGCCAGCAGGGCGAGCACGAACAGCAAAATCGCCACCGAGCCGAAGAACGTCAGCGGCTTGAACCCGCGCAGCAGGGAGAACACCTTCCACAGCACGCGGAAGCCGTCGCGAAACGTCCGAAGCTTCGAGCGGCTGCCCGCCGGCCGGGCGCGGTACGGCACCGGCACCTCGACAATCGTCAGCCGGTGATACAGCATCTGGATCGTCAGCTCCGTCTCGACCTCGAAGCCCGACGAGACGACGGGCACGGTCTCGGCGACGCGCCGGCCGAACGCGCGGTAGCCCGACAGGATGTCCGTCAGCCGCGAGTGGAAGATGCGGTTGATGAGCCACCGGACGATGCGGTTGCCGGCCGTGTGGAGACGTGGGATGGCCTGGGCATCGCCAGCGGGCTCCCGCGCCCCCACGGCCATGTCCGCCTCGCCCGCTTGCACAGGGGCGAGCAGGTCGCCGACCTTGCCCGCCGGATAGGTGCCGTCGCCGTCGACCACGACGTAGGTGTCGGCATCGACGCGGGCGAGCATGGCCTCGACGACAAAGCCTTTGCCGACGCGCGGCTCGGCGATGACGGTGGCGCCGTGCTCGCGCGCGACGGCGGCCGTCGAGTCGGTGCAGGCGTTGTCGAAAACGTACACCACCGCCTGCGGCAGTTCGGCGCGGAAGGCGTCCACGACCGGTCCAATGGTGGACGCCTCGTTGTGACAGGGGATGAGAACCGCAATCCGGGGTTCGCCGTCCATACGGGCGGATATGGTAGCCTTGGGCCCCGGGCAATGCAAACGGGCGAGCGGCGTTCGCGGCCGCGGGGGAACCGTGCGCAGGGGCGGCGGAATACGATATACTCATGCAATCGGATGCCACGGGTCGCTGGCAAGCCGTGGCCCCCTGGACAAACACCATGACCCGAAAACTGATTGCGTTACTACTGCCGGCCGTGATGTGCGGCGGGTGCCCGGTGCTGAGCAGCCAGGACGTGCCGGTGCCCGCGACGAAGAACCGCGAGCCGAGCACCGGCGCGTCGTACTGGCTGTACGTACCGGAGGACTACACACCGGACAAGGCTTGGCCGCTGGCGATCGTGCTGCACGGCACGCGGGCGCCCGCGTACGACACGGCCGACAAGCAGATCAACGAGTGGAAGCGGCTCGCGGAGGATGAGGGTTTCATCGTCGCCGCCCCCGTGCTCGACAGCGTGCAGGGCATTCTGCCGCTGATCAAGCCCTTGTGGCGGGAAGACCTCCAGCGCGACGAGCGGGTGATCCTCGAGATGCTGGAGCACCTGGCGGACAAGTACCGCATCGACCGCGGCCGCGTGCTGCTGACGGGCTTCTCCTCGGGCGGCTATCCGCTGTACTACGCCGGGCTGCGGAACGCGGAGAAGTTCAACGCGTTGGTGGCGGATGCGTGCAACAGCCACCTGGACATCTTCGAGGCCATCGAACTGAAGGACACGGCGAAGCGGACGCCGATTTTCATCTTCTGGGGCAAAGACGACTTCCGAACCATCCAGGCCGAGGGGTGGCAGGCGTATCGATACCTGCGCGAGCGGGGCTGCAAGCGGACGAAAATGGACGAAATCGCGGGCGGGCACTTCCGCCGGCCGGGGAGGGTGTACGGCTTCTGGATGTCCTGCCCGCCGCGAAAGCCGGCGTCGGACTGAAGGCGGGGAGCGCGGAGAACGAACGGCAGGCCGTTACGGCGACGGCGGGGCGAAGGCTTCCGTCACGGTTCGCCGGAAGACCATGTAGTCGGGCTCGTCATCGGGCTCCATGGCGTAGAGCCACACGACGCGCAGCGCCCCCGGCTGCGGCACGGTCGCCCCGGGCACGCCACTGCGCTTCCAGTCGTCGGGCGTCCTCATGCGGGCGACGATGACCAGGGCGGCCATGTCCCACTCCCGCTCGCCCTGCTTCGTGCGGATGTACGCCGGCTTGACGTGCGAGACGAGTGCATCGGCCTGGCCCTGCTGGTTGGCGCGGGGCCACCGGGTGCGGATGTCCCGGCCCTCGGCGTCGGTGACGCCCATCGGCTCGCCGCCGAGCGGGTAGTAGCTCTTGCCCGACTGCCCCACCAGGCGGAACTGCGTGCCCGGCAGGCGCCAGGCGCCGTCCTCGTCCCAGGCCGACTTGTCGACGCGGAGCGAGATCAGCACGTGCCTGCTGCCCATCGGGTCGGTGAGCCGCTCCGGGGCGTGATCGCGGAAGTACGGCGTCAGCAGGCCGACGTTGACGACCTCTTCCAGGTGCAGGCAGCCGGCCGGCGCGTCCACGCGCCCGTGCAGGTCGGCCGTGTTGCGGGCGCAGTACAGTTCGCGCAGCAGGTCGTCGTGCGAATCGCCCCAGCGCCGCTCGTCGGCGAGCGACGCCCGCGAGAAGTGCCCGGCCATCGCGAGCACGAAGTCGTCGGGATAGAACGGGGCGAAGGCGTCGTCGCGTTCGAGTTGACCGTCGAAGGGCTGATAGCCGAGGATGCTGGCGCCGACGGGGAGCATCTGGACGGCGAGCGCCAGCACCCCCACGAGGATCATGCCGGTAACCAGCCCGAACAACCCCGCGACGCCGCGCCCGATCCACACGCTCGTGATATCGTTGCCGAGAATCACGTTGCCGCGGATGAGCCAGTCGAACGCAATCCGCAGCGCCAACAGCGGCAGGACGAACGTGGCGACCAGCGCGATGGCGTGCGCGTAGGCCGGCTGCGTGTTGTACAGCTCGGCCGCCAGCGACTCGTACGTCGCCAGCGCGATGCCGGCCGACAGCGCCGTCAGGATCGTCATCACCAGCGAGCTGAACACGCCCTGCCACGCCTGGAACGCGGCGATGGCGAGGATCAGCGCCACCGCAATCAGGATCAGCACCATGGCCGGCTCCCGGGGTCTCGCCGCCGCGCGGGCGGGCTACTTCTTCTTGGCGTCCTTCGACACACGAATCACTTCCTGCACGCTTGTCTCGCCGCGCATCACCTTCTGCAGGGCGCTTTCCTGCAGGTAGAGCATGCCCTGCTTGCGGCACGCCGCCTTGATCTGCGAAACCGTCGCCCCGGAGACGATCAGTTCGCGGATGTCGTCGTTCAGTTCGAGCAGCTCGAACGCGGCCGTTCGGCCGACGTACCCGCTGCCCTGGCACGCCTGGCAGATGATCGGGTTGCCCTTCTCGTCCTTGGGCGGCTCCCGGCGAGGCCGGTAGAAGCGGTCCACCTTCTGCCCCTGGAGGTTCGCTTTGGCCAGCACCGACGGGTCCGGACGGTACGGTTCCCGGCAGGCCTCGCACAGCTTCCGCAGCAACACCTGGCACAGTACGGCGTGGAGACCCTTCAGCGCCGCCCGCGGGTCGCCCGCGAGCTTGACCCATTTCGCCAGGGCCGTGAACGTATCCGGCGCCCGCATGCCCAGCAGGATCGCCTTTCCCTCGGCCGCCGCGACGACGACTTCGGCCACCTTCGTACTGGGGCACTCATCGACGAGGACCACGTTCGGATCGCGCCTCAGCGCCGACGCCAGCGCGGCGGGCAGCTTCCCGGGGTCGTCGTAGGCCTGCTGGGTGATGTTCTCGAGGTCCACGTCGGGCTTGCGTTCGAGCGTGTAGAGCAACTGCATGAAGGCGTCGTGCTCGCGGAGCATAGAGTACAGCGTGCTGGTGACGCCGTTCTTCGGCCGGCCCGACGCGATGATCAGCCCGTGCGGGCGGGCCAGCAACTCGCGGACGCGCTGCAGCATGTCCTCGGACATGCCCAGCTCGTCGAGGTGGGTGCGCACCGCCTCCTGCTGGACGCGGAACTGGATCCGCTGCCCCGTCGTGCTGCCGGCCGTCGTCAGGTCGAGATCCACGTGCCGCCCGTCGAGGTCCACCGCCAGCCGCCCCTGCTGCGGCTTGCGCCGCTCCTCGACCGACATGCCGCCGTGTTCCTTGAGCAGTTGGATGGCGTCCTCGGCCTCGTCGACGGACGGGGCCCTCTGCTCGACAGGCACACCGTCGATCACCAGCAGCAGACGCGCCCGCTGCCCCGCGGGCGACAGGTCCGCCTCGCTCGCCCGGCGCCACACGATCTCCCGCAACAGCGTCTGCGCCTGATTGTAGGCGTGGATCTCGTCCGGCGAGGCGGCCCCCGGATCGGGCGGCTGGATGATCCGGCCGGCCGCGCCGTAGATCTTCACGAACGAGAATGCCTGCAGCTTCTGGTCAGGCCGGCGCGACTTGTCGAACAGCCCCGCCAGGTGGTCGCCGGTGAGAACTTTCGCATCGTCGGGCACACGTGCGTTGCGCACGAGCACGTACGTGAGCAGGCAGCCGCCGGCCGCCAGGAGATACACGACCAGTCCAACCAGGAAGTGCGGAACGACCAGCCAGATGAGCAGCCCCGCCGCCCCGCCGCCCAGCGTCACCAGGCTCCACGTCGTCTGCCCCAGGTGCAGCCGCTTGGCGTCCTTACTGATCCACGGACACGCCGCCAGCCACGGCAGCACCAGTACCAGCATGCAGATGACCTTGGCGAGCGAAACGTACCCCCCCGGCTCGGGCACGGCCGCAAGGATTTCCGGCATGGTTTGCTCCGTCTTCTCGGCCCCCGTGTGGGGCCACCGATGGCGTGCGAACCTATGCTAGGCCCGCCTGCACGACTTTGCAAGAAATAGCAGGGAACGGAGATATTCCGCTGGATGCCCCGGCGCTACAGAGACGAGCCACGGCCGCAAGGGAGAGGGGAATGCACCCGCGGGCGCCGACGGCCCCGTTCCCTTGCGGTCGCGGCTCGTACGTCAGCGGCTCGTACGTCAGGCGGTCTGCCTCCTCCCAGAACCCTTTGCCTCCCTACCGACGGGCCATACAATGCCGGCGTGCGGGTCGTCGCACTCCAGTCCGGCAGCAACGGGAACTCCATCTACGTGGAGGCGGGCGACGCACGCCTGCTGTTCGACGCCGGCATCAGCGGGCGGCAGGCGGAGCTTCGGCTGGCCGAACGCGGCCGCGACATCCGCGACGTGGACGCCGTCTTCATCTCGCACGACCACCACGACCACATCCGCTGCGCGGGCATCTATCATCGCAAGTTCGGCCTGCCGGTGTACGTGACGCGGCCGACGCTGCGGGCGGCGTCGGCGGGGATGGACCTCGGGGCGATCTCCGTGCTTCGCCATTTCCGCGCAGGCTCGGCCGTGCGCGTCGACGGCGTCGCCGTCGAGACCGTCCGCACGCCGCACGACGGCGCCGACGGCGTGGCGTTCGTCGTCGATGACGGCCGGCGGCGCCTGGGCATCCTCACCGACCTCGGGCACGTCTTCGACGGGCTCGCCGAACTCATCGGCACGCTCGACGCGGTGCTCATCGAGACGAACTACGACCCCGGCATGCTGGCGCACGGGCCGTACCCGGCGTTCCTCAAGCGGCGGATTCGCGGCCACGGCGGGCATCTGTCGAACGTCGAGACGGCCGAGCTGCTGCGCGTCGCCGGGCGGAACCTGGCCTGGGCCGCCCTGGGGCACCTGTCGGAGGAGAACAACCGCCCGGGCCTGGCGCTCGAGACCGTCTCGTCGGCCGTCGGCGGCCTGCCCCTGCACCTCGCCGGGCGCTACGCCGCCACCGACGTGCTCAACGTCTAGCCCCGCCGGACCGGCCCGGAATTGCCGATCAGCGATCGGCCAGACCGGCCTGGGGAAGCTCGCCACGGACCTGCTCGCCCGGCCATGGAAGCGAACCGACGGAGCGGCGCTGCACGTCGAGTGGCTGCTGATCGACTCGGGCTATCTGCCCGGCGTGTGCAACAACGTCTGCCACAAGGTAGGGTCGGCCGCCATGCTCTCGAAGGGCGTCGGGATCCGCGCCGGCAACAAGCCGATGGCGGCCTACCAGTGGCGGCCCGGCGAACGGCACGGCCACAACTGGTACATGCCGAACGTCCGCCGCTCCAGCGAGCACCGGCATGTTGCATACGACACGAACTATTGGAAGACTTTCGTCCACGCGCGGCTGGCGACCGCCGCCGGCGACCCCGGGGCGCTCACGCTGTTCGGGAAAAAACCGGAGCACCACCGGCTCTTCGCCGAGCACGTCGCCGGCGCGGAGACGTGGACCCTCACCGAAGGCCGCGGCCGTGTCGTCCACGAATGGCGGCTGAAGCCGTCGAAGCCCGACAACCATTGGCTCGACTGCCTGGTCGGCTGCGCTGTGGGCGCGTCGATGTGCGGCGTCCGGCTGGGCTTCGAGGGTGCGCCGGCCGAACGCCGAAGCCGCATTCGTCTGTCCGAGCTTCAGCGGGCGAGGAGGTAGGAATGGACTCCACCGAACCCCAAGCGGACGACAAGAAGGCCGGTTTGGAATGTCGGGAGTGCGGCTGTCGGCACCTGCCCGTGTGGAACACGCGGCGGGACAAGGGGAAGGTGATTCGGTATCGCCGCTGCCGGAACTGCGGCCATCACATGACAACCTGCGAGAGACCAGTCGGTTGAGTTCGGCCCGCTACAAGAACTGCATGATGCCCCACTTACACACGAACGCTTCGGTTGAACTTGGTAACAAGTTCGCGATATGCACTGAGGAATCGGTAGAACCACCTATCGTTCTCTGGAACGCCGGTTGGGTACTCGACCAGCAGCCTTCCAGGGCTAAGGCCCTTGCGGCTCCCCGCAGGAACCCGCAAGTTCCCGAGAATACCACGGTACTGCGTCACAGCCCGGCCGGATGCGTGGGCAATGCGATTACGGACCTTGTGGGCTTGGCTCAATCGCTCGATTGTCGCGTTGCCGAGAATGACATGCATACGGGCGAAGAAGCCTCTGTTGCCATGCAGGTTGCGGGCACGATCGCGCAGTACAGCCGGTACAGCCCAGCCCATTACGGCGTCTAAGCCTCTCTCCACGTGTCCCATCAAGTATTCGGCCCTTTGTGGCTGGACGCCGAATTTGACGCGGACTTCCATCAAGAATGCGTCTCTGGCAAATGATTCGAACTTAGCCGCCGCCTCGAAGAAGATAAACTGAGCCGCATCCCGGCGATCTACCTGAAGAAGCCGTACGGCTGCGCCACCATCACCTTCGGTCATGCCTCGCAGGACAAGACGCGCATAGAGGTCTTCCGCACGACACAGGTCGCTGCGGATCTTCGTCACGAGGCCCTGCTTGACACTGCTCGAAACAGCCATGGCCACCCCTCTGGATGTTGAAGACAAGAATCGGAAACCGGACCGAGGTTACAGAAGCGACAGCCGGACGGCAAAAGATTTCCACATCTAGAAAGGGCACTCCAAGAAACCTCCAATTCCGAGTGCGCGGCTCTTCGGATAACCGAACCCATATGAGAGAATAGCGGCAGACAACCGAGCCGAGCAACGTGCCGGCTGATCCCCGGCGCGAAGCGATAGAACCCAAGGCCACGCGGGGCCGCGTACTCGCGTGGCCTTTTCTATTGCCCGCTCGGCGAGGTGAGCCCGCTTCGGCGGGCGACGTTGCGGGATGGAGCAATTGGTAGCTCGTCCCTCAGGGAAGGTTGCCGGTTCGAGTCCGGCTCCCGCGAGTATGGCCGAAAGCCTGGACAACACGATCCGCGAGAACGCCGCAGGCCCCAAGCAGGCCAGCGCGGACAACGTGAGTGCGCAGCAGCACCCGCTGCGAGACCAGATCGAGGCGGATCGCTACCTCGCCTCAAAAGAGGCTGTCAAGAAGGGGCTGGGCGTGCGGCTCAAGAAGCTCGTCCCGCCGGGAGCGTGACGTGTTCGGTCGGCTCGGCAAATCCCGACGCGGCGGCAGGCGCCGCCGGCCGGGGCTCGTCGCCTCCCCCTTCGCGCAATTCGCGGACGGTGCTTTCTGCGTCGCTCGTCAGCGGGTATGCTGTCGGGCTCGATGGCGAAGGACGCCGACAAGCCGACGAAGGCCCAGCGCGAGCTGGCCGTCATCCGCGACACGGTCGAGAGCATCTGGGTGGCGATCGTCCTCGCCTTCGTCCTGCGCGCGTTCGTCTTCGAGGCGTTCGTCATCCCCACCGGCTCGATGGCCCCCCTGCTCGTCGGCGAGCACTACGACCTCGTGTGCCCCTGCTGCGGGCTGCCGTACGCGTACGGGCTCCGCAGCGAGCAGGGGGGAGCCCCGCCCACGCGCGGCCGGCCGCACATGCCCGTCGGCCGGGCCGCCTGCCCCAACTGCGGCTTCCCCTACACCGTCACCAGCGAGGAACGCTTCCTCAACGGCGGCGACCGGGTGCTGGTGCTCAAGTACATCTACCGGTTCATGGAGCCGCGGCCGTGGGACGTGGTGGTGTTCCGCAACCCGCAGAACAACCAGGAGAACTACATCAAGCGGCTGATCGGCCTGCCGGGCGAGACGCTGGAGATCATCCACGGCGACATCTACGTCCGCGACAGGGGCGGCCCGTGGCGGATTCGCCGCAAGGAGCGGAAGAAGGTCCAGGAAACCATGTGGCAGGTGGTCTTCGACAACGACTACCGCCCGAACCTGGAGATGATCGAGGCCTACAACGCCCGCCACCCGGATGCGCCCATCCGTCCGCCCGGCTGGGACGGGCCCTCCTGGGACCTCACCGGAGACAGCGGGCGGCGGTTCAGCTTCGACGGGCACGCCGAGCGGGCCGAGCTGGCCTTCACCGGCAAGCGCGAGGCGTTCATGCCGCGATACGGCTATAACGACGAGCGCCCGGTGCCCTCGGGCGTCAGCGTGTACGCGGAGGAATACGTCTGCGGTGATCTGGATCTGTCGCTGACGTACGCGCCCGGGTCGGCCGGCTCGGACATCAGCCTCGTGCTCGAGAGCCTGCACCATCGCTTCCGGACCGAGGTGCGGGCCGACGGCACGGTGACGCTATTCCACAGTCATCCCGACGTGGACGACGGCCGCGAGCAGGTGTGGCAGCAGACGAACATCGGCCCGCTCGAGATCGGCCGCGGGCACAAGCTCGAGATGGCGAACGTCGATTACCGCGTCAGCCTGTGGTTGGACGACCGGCTGATCGTACGGAGCACGGATGCCCAGTACTCGCCGGACCTGACGGCCGACCCGCTGAAAACGCTGCGGGCGGCGCCGGAGATGGAGCGGACGCTGGAGCGAACGCTGCATGAACGACGGCAGCGCGGGCTGAACACGCGCGAACTGACGGAGCGGCACGACGCGCTTCTGGATCGCGTGCGGGAGTTGGTGGGCGTACCGGCCGCGAAGATCATCGCCACCGGCGGGCCCTGCAAGTTGACCCACGTGCGTCTGGCGCGGGACGTCTTCTACACCAGCCAGAAGCTCGGGCTGCCGACCAAGGGCGACCCCGAAGTCCTGCTGGATTACGCCCACGAACTGGGCCACCAGGCGGGCGAGGAACCCGGCTGGGGCTGCACGGGGCGTGCCATCCACCTGAACAAGCACGCGGACGACCCCGACCTCGACGAATTCTTCGTCCTCGGCGACAACAGCCCGCAGAGCCTCGACGGGCGGGCGTGGGTGGCGGCCGCCCCGACGCTCCGGCTGCACGACGAGAACGGCACGCCGCAGTACACGCTGGGCACGGTGCCGCGGTACAATCTGATCGGTCGGGCGCTGTTCGTCTATTGGCCGTCGGGGTACCGCATCCCGGGCCTGACCGGGTTGCCGATTATTCCTAACGTCGGTAAGATGCGTCTGATACGATAGCTAGCGAACCGGCGACGGCGCGGGCGACGGGCCGGCGGTTATGCACAAGGCCGGGCGACGGGCGGAGCCGCCGCCTGCGAGGCCCGCCCGCGGCGGATGACCCGAGAGTCCAAACGAAAAGGCGAATTCCTGGCGGGACGAAAAACCACAACCTGCTTCCGGGACAGAACTTAAGACGTCTCCCGGGCGAACCGGCCCGAGAACCTGCCCGCCGGGCGGCCCGGCGCGGAACGGGCTGTGCATCCGCCGGCGACCCGCACAAGGAGTTATCCACAGCTTGTCCACAAGGGCAAGGGCAGCTCGGAGCCCCGTAGCATGATCCTGCTGAAGGCCACCAATCTCGTGAAGCGTTACGGCGGCCGGGCGGTCGTCAACCGCGTGTCCCTCGAAGTCGGCCAGGGCGAAATTGTCGGCTTGCTTGGCCGAAACGGCGCCGGCAAGACCACCACCTTCCGCATGACCATCGGCATGATCTCCCCCGACGAGGGGGCGGTGGCGTTTGACGGCGTGGATGTCAGCCGTATGCCGATGTACCGGCGAGCCCGCCGCGGCATGGGGTATCTCTCGCAGGAGCCGAGCATCTTCCAGCGGCTGACGGTCCGGCAGAATCTGCTGGCGATCCTGGAGACGATGGACCTGTCGCGCAGCGACCGCCACGAGCGGTGCGAGCAGTTGCTGGGGCAGTTCGGCCTGACGCATGTCCGCGGGCAACTCGCCCGGACGCTGTCGGGCGGCGAGCGCCGCAAGCTGGAGATCGCCCGGGCGCTGGTCACCAACCCGACGATGATCCTGCTCGACGAGCCGTTCTCCGGCGTGGACCCGATCGCCGTGGAGGACCTGCAGCGCGAGATCCGCGGCCTCAAGGACCGCGGCATCAGCATTCTGCTGACGGACCACAACGTCCGCGAGACCCTCACCGTCACCGACCGGTCGTACATCATCGACAGCGGCGAGGTCCTCCGCGAAGGCCCGCCGCGCGAACTCGTCAACGACGAACTGGTCCGCAAGACGTATCTCGGGCACACTTTCCGCGGCGACGAGTTCGACGGGTAGGTTTCGGGGAATCCCGGCCTTGCCGCCAATCCCCCGCCCCGTCCAGGCCGCGTGAACCGCCCCCCGGACGAGCCGCGACCCCGCTTCGCCGAGGCTGCGCCGGGCCAGGCCGCCAGCCTGCCCCTGAGGGGGGGAGCGGGGGTCCCCTGCCCGAGCTGCCAACGCCGCCTTCTCCTGCTTTTGTTTGCCGTCGGCTTCTCTTCGTTGCCCTTCGTTGATTTCCATTGCCGTCCAAATCCCTCCATTGCCTTCCATTGCCATCTTCTGCCAAGCGTATTTGCCGCGTAAGCTATGTGCTCATAAGCCTTTGCGCCATTCTACGCCCTCCACAACCGCCCAAGCGTAGGGGCGGGAAGGGGGAAACGGAAGTTTTCCGGAAGGCCTGAGCACTGAGGCCTGAGGCCTGAGTGACGGCCGCGGAATGCCTGCCCTGTCCTCGACCCTGAGGCTCGGATCGAAGGGAGCGTAGCCGAAGGGCTGAACGCTCGCCGTGTTCTGTTGCCAAAGAGCCCCGCGCCCCTCAGCGGACGCCAGATGTTATCTAGCTATACAACTTATTTCCGAGATTGCAAGCAGAAAATGCCGCAATCGAAAAGATTCTTCATGACGCGACAAGGGGATGGTCGGGATTCACGCGGCGCGGGCAGGCCAGAGATTTCCGGCCCTGCCCCTTGAATGGGCCGAGCGGAGGCTGTAGTCTACATGCTACAGGTCGTACTACGGGCATTGGCACTAACTAGATGGTGCGGGGGGTCGGAAGCTTCGGGCCGATCAGTGCTGACTCTGAACGCTCCCTTCCCCAGTCCCGAGCCTGGCTCGTGCGCGCGCCTATGGAATGAGGAGCCACAAGTGACCAACAAGCTCAGCTACTACGACATCATGGGAGTTGTCGTTCCCGGGATCCTGCTCGTCTGTTGGCTGGGCGTCTGTTTCCCCGGCTTGGCCTCGCTGGTTTGGTCGCCCGACTTCAGCGAAGCCTTCGCATTCGTAGGGGCGGTAGCCCTCGCCGTCTTTGTCGGGCAGATCATGCAGGCGATCGGCAGCCTTATCGAACCCTTCCTCTACTGGACGTGGGGTGGCAAGCCGACAGAGCGCGCTTTCAAAAAGGGCCTGGGGCGGTACATGTCGCTCCAGACAACTCAGCGTATCCGCGCTAAGCTCGTGAAATCCGTTGGGGAAGACGCCACCAACAACGATCTGTTCATGCGCGCTATGCAGCTAAGCGACGCGGCCGAGGTCGGGAGAGCCAGCCGCTTCAATGCGCTCTACTGCTACCAGCGGTCCCTGGTGACGCTGCTGGCCGCCAGCATCATTGTGGCCGTGCTCTCCCTGGGCCCCGGGGCTCTCGAGCACTGGCCCATTTGGGCAATCGGCCTGCTGCTGCTCGCCTTAGTCTCCTTGCTGATTCTTGTTTGGCATCGAGCGAAGCAACGTGGGAACTACTACGTCCGCGAGGTCCTGTACACGGCGGAAAACGAACTGGAGAAACGCAACGTCGAAAGACGCACCTACTGAGGAGATCCACTATGGCGAACACATCGACAGCACGGACGCTGCTTTGGCCGGCAGACGGGAATATATTGCTTCGCGTCGTATTCCTCTATGTAGGGCAAGGCACGAGCACCCTTGCCATCGTTGCCGACGGTGGGGACTACCGCGTGCTACTTATCGACATCAACAGAGACGACGAGCGGAATGGGATAGATGTAGCGGCGCTCGTCGACGACTTGCTGAACGGTAGCGACTTGTTGGCCTTCGTCAACTCCCATCCGCACAACG
>Ga0272442_10001480_pt1 | contig 35738 bp, 24 predicted proteins | sample SSMForm2O_FD_200262 | JGI IMG/M metagenome (GOLD analysis project Ga0272442, IMG submission 200262) | Marine sediment archaeal communities from Little Sippewissett salt marsh, Falmouth, MA, United States - SSM-Form-2O | ecosystem: Environmental > Aquatic > Marine > Wetlands > Sediment ... | reverse complement strand
GCTTGCCCGAATCTGGAGAGGGCTGTGGGTGTGCTGACGCCAGAGGCCAAGGGTCGGGGGCTGGAACTGGCCCTGGACACGAGGCAGTGCAGCCGTTTGGGCAATGACTTCGTGACCCCGGGCCTGTTTGAGCTGCGCGAGTCGATCGTGAACAAGCTTTGCTCGACGGTGCTGAGCGGCATGGGCAAGGCCATGCTGATCTATGCCAACGATCACGAGGACAAGTGGCCGCCGAAGCTGGAGACCCTGGTCGAGAAAGCGGAATACTCGCGTTCGGGGCTGATCTGCCCGGCCATGCGACATCGGCCGGGATACGAATCCTACGTGTACCGAGGTGTGGATACCGAGGGCGTGTGGGTCGATGCGGAGCTTATCATCGTGCACGACCGGGCCGGAAATCATAGGGGCGGACGGCATGTGCTCTTCGCCGACTCGCACATCGAGTGGGTGACGGAGGCGCGTTTCGCGGAATTGGTCGCGCGCGACAACGAACTGCGGCGCGGGCGGGGGTTCGCGGAGAAACCGGCCCGGTGACCGCCTCCTATCCCGGTGTTTCGAACTTGACTGACCAGCGGACCTGGCAGTTCTGGGGGGTGTCGATCTGCACTCTGACCTTCCAGTCGTCTTGTTTGAGGAGTTTGATGGTCACGTCCTGTCCGTTGTCTTTGGTTGATGCAGCGACTTCGCGGGCACGCCAGGGGCCGGAGGAGCCCATGGCGGCGATGCGCAGTTCGTAGGGGTCGCGCCCGACGACGCGGCTGGTACCAGAGAGCGTGTTCTTCGCGGCGTCCCATTGCTCGGCGACGAGGTCGATGATGCCCTGGGTGATGTGGCGGGAGGTGCTGATGACCTGGGGCCGGTCGGCGACGGGTCGGACGGCGAGGATACGGCAACTGGCCGGTGGGAGGGTTGCCATGAGGGTGCCTTTGAAGGGTTCGACGAACTCGTCGGCCCAGTAGTCGAAGCCGACGTAACCCGCCTTGGTGCGGCGCAGGCCGATTCTGGCGAGCGGGTACTGGATCTGGATTTCGTCCTTTTCTTGCCAGTTGAACAGTCCGATGACGTCGCGTCGGGCAGGGCCGCGACCAGCGCGGAGTAGCCATACGCGGGGGATTCGGTGCTCGAACAGATCGACGGGGCGCGGCTTGTACGGATGAGCGGGCATGGTGCGCTGGAGCAGGTGGAGGCGCTCGGGGGAGAGGCTGGCGAACTGAATGCTGCTGGCGTTGAGCTGTCCGGTGAGGGTGACCCAGGAGGCGAGGGCGCGGGCGTGCTGGAGCGGGACGCTGTCGCGGACGTAGAGTGGATCGGGGTCGTTGTACCAGACGCGGCCGTGGAGGAAGTAGGTGTTGCTGCCGCTGAAGGGGCCACGGCAGATTTGGGACCAGCTTCGTCCGTTGTCGGGGCCGACGCGCATGGCGTCGAGGAGGCCGAAGGAGGCGCCCATGGTGCGCATGTTCTGGGCCATGTTGCAGCCGAGGAGGAAGACATCGCGGCCAGCGGCCTGGCGGGCGAGCTTGAGGCCGTCGCGGTAGGCCTGGACGTGGGTGATGCGTGGGTCGTGCAGGTCGGTCGAGCCGAGATCGTCCTCTTTGTAGCCTGTGTTGACGTAGCACATACCGGTGGCCAGGCCGGTCCAGAGGCCGTCGAGCTTGAAGTAGCGATAGCCCCAGTCCTGGCCGATGCGGCGGGCGACGTCGAAGACGTACTGTCGGGTGTCGGGGTGGGTCAGGTCGAAGCAGGTGCCTCCCCAGTGGACGACGTAGGGCTTGCCGTCCTTGCGGGCGAAGAAGTGCTGCTTGTCGGCGAAGTAGGGATCGTTCCAGGTGCCGGCGAAGGGCATGAACCAGATGCCCGGAACCATGCCGAGGCGGGTCAGCTCGGTTGCGGTGGGCGTCATGCCGGCCGGGTATGGGCCGTCGGGGCGGTGCGTGGTGAAGTCCTTGCGAGGGCCTTCGAGCTTCTGGCCGGCCTGCCATTTGTCGTCGATCTGGACGACGGAGAAGCCGAAGGGGGTGAGGTGCTCGCGGGCGAACCGGGCGTTGGCGACGATGTCCCGCTGGTTGGATGCGCCGGCGTGATACCAGGTGCAGTAGACCGTGGGCTGGGGGGGTAGGACAATGCCATAGTATTTGGCGACGGCGCTGGCGTAGGCTTCGAGGCCGAGACGGGCGTCCTTGAAGTATCCGACGACAAGCGTCTCGGAGGCGACCTTTTGCCCTGGCTGTATGAGGAGGCGGCCGTAGTCGAGGCGGGCGTCGACGGTCGCTTTGCCATCCTTGGTATCAGTGAAGAGGACACCGCTGCCGCGATCGTGGGAGACCCAGCCGGCAACGAGTCCGGCGCGCGTGTCGGGGTCGGCGACGGCCAGGTACGAGTAGCTGCCCGGGTTGGCCTTCGGGTCGAGGCCGGTCAGGCCGGCTGTGCCTAGAGCGCGGAGATCGTCCGGTTTCTTGCCCAGCCGGAGTGTGAGGCGGAGGGGGTGAATTCGATTGACGGTGGTGTCGTTCGGGCCGCTGTTGGCGAGGGTGGCGCTGAGGACGAGGAAGGGGTTGCCTTCGAAGAGCGTCAGGCGGTCGACTGCGCCATCGTCGTACTCGATTTCGATGGCCTGGCCTTTGCCCCAGATCGTGTGGTGGGCATCGTGCCGGCGGACCTTGCCTTGGTCGGCGCGCAGGGTCCCCTTGTCGACGAACTTCAGGGCCGAAGCCTTGGCGGCGGCCGTGAAGGACATCGCCTGCGTGTCGAAGCTGACGGTCATGTACTCGTTGTCGATTCGCACGGGTGAACTGGCCTGCGAAGCGTGGAGAGAACCGGTCGCGTTCGAGGCGATCATTGCCAGAGCGAACACCAGATGCCTTGCGCGTTGCACGTTGCCACCTCCTGTCAGCGGGTGAATGTCTGGGGTGTCTTCAGCGTATTCGGTATACGGACGGTCGGCCTTTGGGGGCGCCGTCGAAGAGGATCAGGACGGTCCCTTCGTCTGCGGATTCTTCCAGGATGGTCATGGCTTCGGCTTTGCCCGGCGCGTTGGGAATGCGACCGACCTTGTGGACGGCGGGGCCCTTGCCGTCCCAGGTGAACATCCAGAAACCACGATCCTTGCTGTAATCCTTTGCACGCGGGTGTTTCTTGGACGGTTCGGAGCCCGCGTTTCCTGCGATGATGAGAAAGCCTGATCTGGCGGCGACGATCTCGCGTATGCCCAGCCCCCTGCCCAGATTGAGCGTGTGCAGGCGGTGCGCCGGAGGGCTGCCACCTGCGAAGACGTCGCGTGCCGAGACCTCGACGACGAAGGCGTGACCGTCCAGATTGGGGTTGCGAAGGCCTATGAAGAGGCGGCCGTTTCGCGCGGCCAAGCCCTCGATGTTGACGCCCTGCTGCTGGAGCGGCCTGGCGAAGTACCTGCCCAGCGTGGGGTCGGCTTCCAGGAGGCGGGAGAGGCCCGCGACAGCCAGGGCGTTGCCAGCGTTGACCGGCATTCCGGTGGTGGGGTCCACCTGGAGGCGGAAGATTCTGTAGCGGCTTATCTGCATCGAACCGCTCTTTTTGGCCACGCCGTGGGAGCCGACAATGTAGTAGAAGGCGCCCTCGGAGGCGATCGCCTCGATGTCAAGTTCCTGGTTCGCGCTGACGAGAGCGACCGTGCGCAAGACCCTGAGGCTTCGATCGGTGCGAAACAGCTCGACGACCTGCACGGCACCACTTTCGTCGGCGCCGATCAGGCCACGCGTGGGGGAGACGCAGGCGATGCCGCTGAGGTCCCTGTCCTCCAGGACACCGCCTTTGAATGAATACTCGCCTGCAAACTCGATCTTCGTCCACATCGGTTGGTTGCCTCGCGTTGTTTGCGGGGCGGGCTGCGCCTGGGCGGAAGGTTGCCCGAACACCATACATGCCAGCGACAATACAATCCTGGGAAGACGCGGAATGGTGTCAGTGATTGGGTGCGTTCGTTTCATAACCGGCTTCCAGGTATAGCGAATGGGGCGTGGAAAGTCAACGTCGTTACGGCTTTGGGGATCGCGTCCCGCGTCCGGCAGAGAGGGAGAAATTGCGTGCAAGACTGTCGGGGACGACATATAATGGCGGGCTATGAAACTGCCAGAACTTGACAAACCGGACCGCTACACAGGGCTATATATCTTCGACTTCGGGGATCACACGGGCGTGGGTTTCACGGCCGAGGAAGTGGCGGAGCTGCTGGAGAGCGAGCGGTATCGCGAAGGGAAGGTCTACAAAATCCACCGGGCCTATCCCGACGGTCGACTGGAACTGAAAGGCGTGCCTGCCGAGACATTCCAGTTGGAGTCGGGCATGGTCTTCTACTCGACGACGTCTGAGGTGGCCCGGGCCGATTTCAAACGCCTGGTCGACACGGCGATCGAGGCGACGCCGCCCTGCCGCGCCAAGGTGCATTTGGCTCGATACGGCGAGGAGCGATTGGCCGTGGCGTTCGTCTACCCGGCCGAGTACGAGGACGAGGTCAGCGCCTGGCTGCTAGCGACGGGGTATCAAACGGCCGGTGTGGCCGAAGGCGGGATCGGCGTCGTCGAGCGGTACTACCGCGACGCGCCCGAGATTCTCGAACAGCATCAGCTCTTCGGGACCAGCGAGCGTATCAGTCGCACAGGCGATGCGCTTCTCGTTTCCGTTCGTCAGGCCGTGCAGAGGTGAGCCCCGATGCACGCGCGCTTCCACAACCGGCTCTCACCACACCCGAGTGTCCCCCAAAGGCCTTCGAGGCGAGGCCAGTGGTTGGGCTATCTGGCTGCGATGCTGTCGCGTTTTTCTCGGCGCGACCGGGACATTCGTCCGGCAGATCTCAAACGGCACTCCTATACGACGAGCACGCAGCGTCTGGGTGTGCGATTGACGGAGCGCATGCGCGGGGTTCTTCGCCATCGATGGCTCAGGAAGTGGATCTGAGACAACTCGCGGGCCGAACAGGTGGCCTCCAAGCGAAGGCCGTACGTGCGATGCAACGTGCGTTAGTTACGCTCCCACAGGTACCTCACTCAACGTCCAGTATTGGTGGACGGCACGTACGGCTTCGACGAAGTCCTCATGATTTTCTGACTTGACCACGTACCCGGCAGCACCCAGTTCAAAGCTTTCGTTGATAGTCTTGGCATCTCCGGACGGGGCCAGCGCAATGACGGGGATGGCCTTGAGCTTGTCATCTCGCTTGACCGCTCTGAGCACGTCCAAACCATTGACTTGCCCGTGCGAACCGTCCAGGAAGATGATCGCGGGCATGTGGGGCGAATCGGTCTTGAGAAACGCCATGGCCTCATCGGCGGTGGTGACATGAACGACCCCGTGACTGACCCCAAGCTCGCCCAAGGCTGCCCTGACCGTGGGCTCCTTGGCTTGCTTGTCCTCGATCAACAATATCGGTTTTCCGTCGTACATTGCTCGCTTCCCTCTTGCTCAGATCATGTTACTCCCGTAGGTGCGACTCGTCGTTGCGCCGCGTCTGGGCACGTCACTCGGCATCGTTGGGGTGAGATGCCGTCATCGGCGCATATGACCGCGCCGCCCCGCAGCGGTCGAAGATCCTGGCTTGTCAGTTCGGCCGGGGAAAGCCCCTCCGGCGAAATCGACACTCGCGTGTCTCGGTGCGATAAGGCTCTTCGACCCATGGTTCTTCCTGGTTGACAAGGAACCGCGATGCCGATGGGCTGTGGCGGGTCTGCCTTCCAACCCCGGCGTCGCTCGTCGTACTCCTAGATAGGATCGTCCAGAGAAGAAGGAAAATAAATGGGGAAGCTTCTGAATGGCCGGGTTTTTTCCTGGTCGTGAGCTGCCCTAGCCAGTGTTTTACTGGCCGCTACCAGGTTTTTTCTAGGCACACTGGGCCCGGTGGGCCACGCGCACCAGATCGACGACCGAGCCAACCCCCAGTTTGGCGAGGACATTCGCGCGGTGGAAATCCACGGTCTTCTGGCTGATGCCGAGTTCGTAGGCAATCACCTTGTTGGCCTTGCCGAGCATGAGGAGGTCCATGATCTGACGCTCCCGCTCGGTGAGACAGCCAACACGGGATTCGAACTCGGCGCACTGTTTCTTGGCCTCGCGTGCGTGCCTGTCGCACTCGATGGCCTTCTGTATACTGTCGAGGAGCACCTGGTCTCGAAAGGGTTTCTCGATGAAGTCCAGCGCGCCGGCTTTCATGGCTTCGACGGCCATCGGGACGTCCCCGTGGCCGGTGATGATAATGGTGGGGATGGCCACGCCCAGTTCGCGCAGCCTCGACTGAAGCTCCAGGCCACTCATGCCTGCCATGCGCACATCGAGGACGAGACAGCCCGGCTGGGCCGAGTCGTACTCCGAGAGGAACTGCTGGGCACTGTTGCACGTCCTGACCTCAAGACCGATGTCCTCGATCAAGAGGCGCAAGGACTGACAAATGGCATCATCATCATCGACGACAAAGACGACGGGCTCCGAGTTTTCCATGTTTTTCTCCTGCGACGGGTAGTGTGAATCTGAACGTCGCACCGGACTGTCCATCGGATTCGGCCCAGAGACGACCTCCATGCGCTTCGATAATGCGACGACTGAGGGACAGGCCGATGCCCAGGCCTTCCTCTTTGGTGGTGAAGAAGGAGTCAAAAACCGTTCCGGTCAACTTCGGTGGCAACCCTCTGCCAGTGTCTTTGATGGCGACCTCGACGGTCCCCTTCTCCGGAACGGACGCTGCAATCGTGAGCGTACGTTTGGCTACCCTTTTGTCCCCCATCGCTTCGATGGCGTTCCTCATCAAGTTCAGGGCCACTTGCTCGATCTCGACATCATCGGCCTGTATCTTGGGCAATCTGCCGGCAAGCTCCGGAACGACGGTGACGTTGTGCTGGGCGGCCTCTTTCTCGATCAGGCCCACGGCATCGCTGAGAAGCGTCTTGATGTCGAGTGTGGAGCGGCGTGGCTCCCGCTTGCCGACCAAGCCCCTGATGCGTTTGATAATGCCGGCGGCCCTTTCGGCCTGGTTGCCGATCCGTCCAATGGAGTCACGCAGGGTCTTCATGTCGACGCTTTTCTTGCCTGCGAGTCGCAGGCACCCGCTGGCGTAGTTCTGTATCGCGCAGAGGGGCTGGTTGAGTTCATGGGCCAGTCCCGACGCCATCTCTCCCATGGCATTGGCGTGCCATGCGCGGGTCAGTTCGGCCAGGTGCTGCTGCTCGGCCTGCTCGGCCTGCTTGCGTGCGGAGATGTCGCGCAACATGGCCAGGACGCGCGGTCGACCTCCAATCCTGGCATGCTTGAGGCTGACTTCGACCCAGATCTGGTGTCCATCCTTGCGTCTGGCCAGCCATTCAAATCGCTGCGGGCCCTCCTCGGCGGCTCTGCGAATCCATTGCTGGGCCTCGTGCTTTGAATAGGGCGGGCTGCCGGAGCTGATGACTTCCAGGCCCATGGCCAGCGATTCCTCGTAGGATCGGCCCGTCATGTGAGCCATGGTGTCGTTGACGTCGAGGATGGCGCCGCTGGCGGGATCGTGTACAAAGATCGCCTCGCTGGTCGCATTGAAGATCTCACGGTAATTGCGCTCGGAGGCCATGAGGGCTGCCTCGGCCCGCTTGCGGTGCGTGATGTCTTCGACCGTCCCCTCATAGTAGAGGATATTGCCACGCTCATCGCGGACGACACGAGCGTTCTCTCGTACGAACAGCGCGGTCCCGTCGCGCCGAACCCAGGTCGATTCGTTGCCGACGACGCGGCCGTCTGCTTCCATTTTCGCTTTGAACTCGGAGCGTGAGTTGCCTGCCGCGTATCCATCGGCCTCGACGTTAAGGTCGGCCAGTTCCTCGAATGACGCGTATCCCAGCATTCGCATCAAGGAGGGATTGGCCATGAGGATACGGCCATCGGCGGCGGTGCGATAGACCCCCAGCACGGCGTTTTCGAAAATGGCGCGGAATCGCTCCTCGCTCTCGCGCAGGGACCGCTCGGCCTTGACCATGTCGGTCACGTCTTCGATGGCGGCGACCATGCCGTCTACCTGGCCGGACTCGCCAAACAGGGGCGCGGCGTTGGTACGGAGCAGCACGCGCTGTCCATCGCGGCCCGCGATGGCGTAGCGCACGTCATAGACGGGCTCGCTTCGCTCGAGAACGGTTGCGAAGGGCAGCTTGTCGTCGGGCAGTGGATTGCCGTCGTAGTCGGTGATATGCCAGGCGGGGGCGTTGTGGCGGCGCTGGGTGATCTGCTTTTTTGTGGCCCCGAGGATGCGCTCGGCGCAGGCGTTGGCGAAAACGATTTGGCCCTGGCGATCAACCAGCGTGATGCCGGCCGGACTCGTCTCCATCATTCGCGTCACGAGGCTGTGCTCGCGTCTGACGGCCTCCTCGGCCCGCAGGCGAGCGAGGGTGTTGCCGATCTGGGCCCCGATCATCTCCAGGGCGGCGCGCGCCCAGTCGGGGACTTCTTCCTGAGAATGTGAGGCCACGTTCAGACACGCCACGAGCCGGTCTTCGTGCAAGACGGGGATGACGGCCGTGGCCTTCAGGCCTTCGCGGCGCTGGGTGGGGCTCAGTGGGGCACCAACCTGACAGTACTTTCGAAAGATCGGCTTGCCCTGCACCAGCAAGCGACCGGGACCGGAATCGCATGGGACGCGGCGAACGCTACGGGCGAAATCGGCGGAGAAGCCCAAATGGACCGCCAATTCGAGAACCTTGGCGTCCTCCTGGGTGAGGTAAACCCCGCCGCAGTCCATGGACGAGGCCTTGATCGCCGCCTCCAGACACAGGCGGGCCCCCTTGCGGACATCGCGGACGCCGCTGAGCTTTAGCGCCAGGTTGCGTGTGGTTTCGGCGACCCGCTCGGCCCGCTTGCGCTCGGTGATGTTGCGAACGATCGCCAGGACCTCCTGATCGCCACACTTGACGAGCCGGCACTCGTAATCGCCCAAGCCGGACTCAGGCACCGAGAGCTGGTACTCGAACGTCTGTGTCTCACCCGTGGCCAGCGCCGCGCTGATGTACTCCATGGCGCGATCGCCTATACCGTCCGGCAGCACTTCGGTGACGTTCTTGCCGAGGAACTCGGTCTGGGGGACATGGAGATCCTCATCCTTGGCGGCGCGGCAGTTGAGCAGCGTGCCTTGCGCATCGAGGCCAAATATGAGGTCGGGAATGGCGTCCAGCAGCGCTCGATTGTGCGCTTCGCTGAGGCGCAGCGCGCTCTCGGCGGTGACGCGCACGGTCACGTCCATGCAGGCGGCCTGGATGGCGGGCTTGCCCCGGTAGTCGATGCGGCTGGCGTAGATCTCCAGCCAGGCAACCGATCCGTCTTTGCGCAAAACGCGAAATGCGTAGTGCGGCTCGACATCTCCCCCATCCATGCGCACTTCGTGACGCTTCCAGACCAGTTCGCGGTCGTCCGGGTGTATGAACTCGTGCATCACCTTGGGCGACGCGGCCAGCATCTCGTCGACCGAATAGCCAATGATTTCGGCCATCGCCTCGTTCGCGAATACGACGCGATGATCCTGGAAAACAGCCAATCCCTGCACGGAGTGATCGACCAGGGCTCGATAGGCTTCCTGGGCTCGCTTGGTGTCGGTGACGTCGCGACCGATGCTCACCAGGCCGACAATTTCGCCCCCGGCATTCTTCATGGGGATCTTCGTCGTCGCATGCCAGGTTGGCTCTCCGCTCTTGCGATTCATGCCACGGCGTTCTCTGTTGACGACCGGCTCGCCCGTCTGCATGGTCGTCTGCTCTTCCGTGTGGAACGCCTCTGCCAAGTCGCGCGGATAGAAATCGAAATCGGTCTTGCCCAGGACATCCGCGAAGTCTGAGGCGCCCAGGTACTCCAGGACCTTGCGGTTGCAGAGCACGAACCTGCTGCTGCGATCCTTAACACATATGCCATCGGGCAGATTGTCAATGACGGTCTGCAGAAGGTGGCGTTCCTCGGCGACTCTCTCGTGGGCCTTCTTCGCTTCGGTCACGTCGCGGGCGACAGCGTAAGTGACCCCCTCGTCCACGTTGGGATACAAGGTCCAGTTCAACCACTTGTAGGCCCCGTCTTTGCCGCGACAGCGGTTCTCGAAATCGGCCACCAGCTTCCCGGCGGCGAGCTTCTCGCTGAGCACGGCGGCCGTCTCATCGACATCGTCCGGGTGGACGAACTCGAAGAGGGGCTTGCCCAGGAGCTCGGCTTGCGTATGGCCGAGCATCTGCTCGAAGGCGGCATTGATCCGGATGAAGGTCGCGCTATCGATATCCGCGATGCAGACCATGTCGGGGCACATGCCAAAGATTCTCTCAAGCTCGTCGCGGGCCTGCTCGCGCTCGGTGATGTCCGAACCGACTCCCACCAAGTAGCGTTTGCCATCCTGCGAGGTCTGTCGCCCGGTGAAATGAAAGGCGATCAACCGTCCGCTCTTGGTCTTGAGCTGTGCCTCCACCATGGTATGTCCGGTGGTGAAGACCTCTCGAATCGCCTGGGCGATCCGATCCTGATCCGGCGCGGCGAAGAAATCCAGGGCGTGCATCCGGCTCACTTCATCGGTGGAATACTCGCTCAGGATTTCGAGGTTCTCGTTCCAGCGCACTAGAGAGCCCTGTTCGTCCAGGACGTAGAATAGGCCTGGCAACGCGTCGACCAGGGACTCCGAGAGCCGCTTCTCGTCCCATCCCCTCTGTTCGGCTTTCTTGCGCTCGGTAATGTCCTGCGCTACTTCCACGGCGGCCATGACGTTGCCCTGCTCGTCGGCGATGGGATAGCCTTTGAGGGACCATTGCCGCCCGTCGTCGGTGGTCTTCTCGCCCTCAGCAACTCGGCCGGTTGTCATGGCCTCGGTCACGGGGCAGCCGGAACACGGTGCGTTCGTCTCGGCCCAAAGCTCATAGCAGTGCCGGCCGACCACGGCTTCCCGCGGTAGACCGGTCCAGTCGCAGACGGCCTGATTGGCCCAGAGCACCCGCATCTCCGTGTCCTGGTAGATGACGTACTCGGCGAAAGAGTCGAGGATCTTGCTCTTCTCGGCGTCGCCCTTAAGGGCTGCCTCGCCCATCGCCCTGACGTCCTGCAACTGTCGGCTCGCCCGACAATTGAGGATATCAAGTTCGGCTTCGCTACTCTGGCGGCGTTTGACCAGTTGCTTCTCGAGACTGCGAACCTGCCGCTGAGCCGTCGTGTGCCGTTGCCTCAGAACGGCCACCGCCGAGCCGACGGCGACCAGGACGACCGTGCGCAGGAGATCGTGCTCCAGGGGATTGCCCGGCGTGGTGCCGACGAAGTGGGTCAGAATGAGACAGGCTCCGCCGAGGACGGCCACGGCTAGCCCGCGCCACCCAAACCACAGACAGGCCAGCACAACGGGAAGATACAACAGGTGGGCGCCGTCGACGCGCGTCATTCGCTGTTGGTGGACGAGCCAGGCCAGCACGCAGAGGGCAGCCGACCCCAGACCGAGAAACACCATCCTGGCACGATGGCTATTCGCCCCACCTCGTTTTGGCCTATTGTCATCCATGTATCCAAGGCCCGACGTCCGTGCCCTCCCCACTGCTCAGCGGATCGACGTGACCACCCTCCTATCGAACTCCGTTTCCTTCCGGCCCGCTACCGGCCTCATCCTGGTTATCGAACGCGAGGCAGTGGACTTAACGCCGCAAATCCCGGAATCAGCGCTTCTCGGCCGCCGCGTCCGGAGCGGCCAGGTGACCCGTTCCCGAAAAATCCGATGCCTCGACGAACCTTCCCAAGCGTCCGGCGTAACCCTTATAGGACGTCAAAATGAACAACTAGGGCTAAACCCAGTATGCATAGTTGTCGATATCGGCAGAGAAGACAAAGATTTTTCTCCCCTCCGGAAAACATCGGGTAGCACATTGTTACTCGATGTTTTCTTTTTTGCCCACCTGCCGCCATGATGCAAGGCAATTCCCAGAATTACCCCGGATATTTCACCGATTCGGACCACTCTCATGCGGGTCACAGCGCCGGGCCCGTCAGACGTTCTTGCCGCAGCACTTCTTGTATTTCTTGCCGCTACCGCAGGGGCAGGGATCGTTGCGACCGACCTTGGGCTGATCCAGGCGGATCTGCTTGACCCTCTGCTCACCTTGGGGGGCCTGAGCGGCCGCCCGCTGGCGTTCGGCCATGGCGAACTGCCCGACTTCGTCGTGCGACGTCTGGCTAACGTTCCAAACACTGCGGGCTCGCGTCCCCGCCTCCAGGTGAACGCGGAAGATAATGTCGGTGACCCGGTCTTCAATGGAGGCCAGCATGTCGTTGAACATGCGGAACCCCTCGCGTTTGTATTCGGTCTTGGGGTCCTTCTCGGCGAAAGAGCGGGTCCAGATGCTGTCCTTCAGATGGTCCATCGCATAGAGATGATCCTTCCAGGTGCTGTCGTAGACCTGGAGGAGCACATAGCGTTCGAGGTCCGCCAGCTCGCGGCGCAGGAACTGGCGTCCGACTTCGGCCAGGCGGGCCCTGACGTCGTCGGAACTCTCGCCCAGGTCCTCTGGCGTCAGAGATGCGTCGAAGCGCTGATTGGCCCATTCGAGCAGGTCGTCTTTGTTGAGGTTGCCGATCTTTGCGGCCAGTTCCTCGTCGAGCTTGCCATTGGCGTAGCTCTCGCTTAGCTGCAACAGTTGGCTATGGACGTCGCGCGGCTTGGCGTCCTGGAGGCGCTCGGCCGACAGCTCGGCGTTGTATTTCTTGTTGGCCCACTCGACCAGGGCCTCAAAGCCGTAGACGTTGGCCCCTTCCCGGCCGTAGGCCATGCTCATGGCGAACTCAACCGGGTATTCAATCTCGCGGCGGCGGTACTTCGACTCGGTCTCTGCCAGGATCAGCTCGCGCGCTTCGGCGGACTTGAGGTCCTGCAATCGCTCGATGTCGAGCTTGAGATCGAACTTGGCCCGCGCCCATTCGGCGAACCGCCGCACCGCGAAATCGTCCTTGAGGAATTCCGCCAGCGCCGCGCAGTCCTTCTTGTCGACCTGTTCGCCGGCCGCGGTGATGAGCTGCTCCTCGATCTCTTCCGGTGACTGATGTTTGACCTTCCCGGCACTGAGGCTGACCTGAAAAGCCGACATCGCCCACTTCGTCAGCCCCTGGACATCCCACGTGCTCGAATCGGAATAGTCTTCCAGGTACTCGCCGAGCGACAGGGAGATATTGCTCGTGGCCGCATCCTTGGCGCGATCCTTGATGCGTTCTTCGACGTCTTTCGGGGTGGCGTCAGTGACGTCGCTGATCCTCAGTTCAACGTCGAAATTGGCGCGGGCCCATTCGATCATGCACTTGAGCGGGTATTCCTTGTCGAGGATGGACTCGCACTGGCTGGTGACCGCCCCGTCGATCATCTCCTCGATCATGGTCCTGAGGCTCTCGCCGGCGAGGACCTGACGGCGGCGCGAGTAGAAGATCTTGCGCTGGTAGTCCATTACCTCGTCGTATTCGAGCAGGCTCTTGCGAATTTCGAAGTTCCGTTCCTCGACCTTCTTCTGGGCCTTCTCGATGCCCTTGCTGATGCGTTTGTGATAGATGGGCTGGCCTTCCTCCCAACCGATCCAGGAGAGGGCCTTGACGGTCCACTCCGGGGCGAAGACGCGCATGAGGTCATCGTCGAAGCTGAGGAAGAACTGGCTGGAGCCGTTGTCGCCCTGGCGCCCGGCCCGGCCGCGAAGCTGGTTGTCGATGCGCCGCGCCTCGTGGCGCTCGGTGCCGAGAATGTGCAGACCGCCCGCCTCGGCGACGCCGGGACCGAGCTTGATGTCCGTGCCACGTCCGGCCATGTTGGTGGCGATGGTGACGTTGCCACGCATGGACCCGTCGCGGGCCTTGTGCTGTTGACCCGCCTTGAGCACGATCTGCGCCTCGCGGGCATGCTGCTTGGCGTTGAGGACTTCGTGCTCCAGGCCGAATCGGCGCGTCAGGGCGTTTGAGAGCGCTTCGCTCTTTTCGATGCTGATCGTACCGACCAGGACGGGGCGTCCCGCGGAACTGACGTCGTTGATTTCTTCGGCGATGGCGCCGAACTTCTCGCCCATGGCCTTGTAGATCACGTCTTCGCGGTCATCACGCACGCACGGCTTGTTCGTCGGAATGACCACGACGTCCAGGCCGTAAATCTTCATGAATTCGTCAGCTTCCGTGACCGCCGTTCCGGTCATGCCGGCGATCTGGTCGTACAGCTTGAAGAAGTTTTGGAGTGTGACCGTGGCGAGCGTCTGCGTCTCCTCTTTGACGGTCACGCCCTCTTTGGCCTCGACGGCCTGGTGGAGCCCGTCGGACCACTGCCTGCCCTGCATGAGCCGGCCTGTAAATTCGTCGACGATGACGACCTTGCCATCCATGACGACGTACTCTTTCTCTTTCTCGAAGACAACGTGGGCCCGCAGGGACTGCTGCAACAGGTGCGGCCAGTCGATATTCGTGCCGGTATAGAACGAGCCCATGCCGGCGATATCCTGAGCCGCTTTCTCCCCCTCATCCGTCATCCGCACCTGCTTGCGGTCGTATTCGACTTCGTAATACTGGGTCGCCTGCTCTAATTGCGCTTCGGCCTCGGCACGCTCCTGCTCGGCCTTCTCGATAACTTTCTGCGCCTTTTCGATGCGTTTGCTGTCCTTGTCTTTCTTGGCTTCGGACAGCTCCCCCTGGGCGTTGGCGATCTTGCGCTCAGCGGCATCGGCCTGAGCCTTGAGCCGATCGTGCGCGCCCTGGAGGCTGAGAAGCTGACGCCCGATCTGGTCGGCCTTCTTGTAGCGGGTCACATCGTCGAAGGCCGGGCCGGAGATGATCAGCGGGGTTCGCGCCTCGTCGACGAGAATGGAGTCGACTTCGTCGACGATCGCGTATTCGAGATCGCCCTGGACCATCTGCTCCAACGACGTCTTCATGTTGTCGCGGAGGTAGTCGAAACCGAACTCATTGTTCGTCCCGTAGGTGATGTCGCAGTGATAGAGGTCGCGTCGCTCCTGGCCGGCCGTGTCCATGTCGGACTGGATCGCCCCGACCGTCATGCCCAGCGCGTTATAGACCGGCGCCATCCACTCGGCGTCGCGCTTGGCCAGGTAGTCGTTGACGGTGATAAGATGGACCCGCCGACCGGTGAGGTGGACCATGTAGGCGGCCAGGGTGGCCGCCAGAGTCTTGCCCTCGCCCGTGGCCATCTCGGCGATCTTGCCCTGGAACAAGACGGTGCCACCGATCAACTGCACGTCGAAGTGCCGCATCTCGACGTTGCGCCGCGCGGCCTCCCGAACGACGGCGAACGCCTCGGGCAGAAGGTCGTCGGGCCTCCGACCGCCTTTCAGCGCCGCCTTGAATTCGGCCGTCTTGGCCTTCAGCGCCGCGTCGTCGAGTTGTTTGACCTTCTCTTCCAACTCACCGGTCCGCTCGACAACGGGCACGTACGTCTTGAGCAAACGCTCGTTGCGCGAACCGAAGACCTTCAGGAGGGCCTTGTTGATTGCCTTGAGAGCCATATCGCTTTCTCGATCCTCGTTATGAGGGCAACGTCGTCCGTGTCCGCCGCGTGGCTTGTCCCCTGAAGGAGGTCGACAGGCAACGGGACTGCGCGTTAGTCCTTGACGCGTGTGACGTATTCGCCCGTGCGGGTGTCGACCCGGATCATCTCGCCCAGCTTGACAAACGGCGGCACCTGCACGATCAGGCCGGTCTCCAACGTCGCCGGCTTGTTCTGATTGGTCGCGGTGGCTCCCTTGATCTCAGGCGGCGTGTCCGTCACCTCCAGGTCCACCGTGTTGGGCAGGGTCACCACGACGGGCTTGCCCTGATACATGCTAACCTGCAACTGGGTGTTGGGCTTGAGATACTTCTGTCCGTCGCCGAACGCGTCGTCGTCCAGCGATATCTGGTCGTAGGTCGTGGTGTTCATCAGGATGTGTTCGTCGCCCGATGAGTAGAGATACTCGTAGGTGGTCTTATCCAGGAAAGCCTCGTCGACGTTCTCTTCGGCCCGCAGCCGCACGTTCTGAATCGTCCCGTCGATCAGGTTCTTGAGTTTTGTCTGATAGACCGCCCCGCCCTTGCCCAGTTTGACGTGCTGGTAGTCGACGATGGCATAGAGCTTCTCGTCGATACTGACGGTCTGGCCCTTACGCATTTCCGATGCTCTCATGTTCAACTCCACAAACCCACATGATTACTTTGCGATACGATAGACTCTGGCAATGATAGCCGGTCAGTATGCCAGAGTCCCCCTGCCCTGTCAAGACACGCTCGCCCGAAGGGTCGGTGGTTCGTGGTGGGCGCGCCGCTTCCTCGACCAAGGGCTCGCGTTGCGGTGAGACCGCTCATCGTCCCGTAACAGCCTCGATTGCGGCCCGTGGGGGACGCCCAAACGTGGATCGCCCAGGCCCAACGGGAGGTCACCGTTGGGCCACTGTCCCTTGACATGGAGGGTCATTTACGATAGAATGAGTATGGTATCGAACCGCTCAACTAAAGAGGAACAGGACCCATGCAAATCAAGCTACGCTTCCTGGGCGCCGCCCAGAACGTCACCGGTTCACGCCATATGCTCGAAGTCAATGGAACCCGCCTGCTGGTCGACTGTGGTCTCTATCAGGAACGCCAGTTCAAGGACCGCAACTGGGACCCCTTCGACGTTCCGGCCGGTAGCATCGACGCGGTTCTGTTGACTCACGCTCACCTGGACCATTGCGGCCTGCTGCCCAAGCTGGTCAAGGAGGGCTTCAAGGGAGCGATCTACTGCACGGCCGCCACAGCCGAAATCGCGCGCATCATTCTCCTCGATTCGGCCCACCTCCAGGAAGAGGACGCCGAATACAAACGGAAGCGCCACGAACGGGAAGGCCGCAAGAGCCCGCACCCCTACGAGCCGCTCTATAACACGACCGACGTGGAAGAGACCCTGCCCTTGTTCAAGACGGTGGGCTATCGAAAGTCGGTTCAGATTGCCAGCGGCATCAAAGCGACCTTCTGCGAGGCCGGGCACGTCCTCGGCTCAGCCGTCATTCACGTTTGTATCGAGCACGAGGGCCAGACCCGGAGCGTTCTCTTCTCCGGCGACATCGGCCGACCCGACCGGCCCATCGTGCGCGACCCGGCGGAACTCGACGAAGCCGACTACATCCTCGTCGAATCCACCTACGGCGACCGCGTCCACAAAGGCCGAGGCGACATCAAGGCCGAGATCGCCGACGTCATCAACGCCACCAAGGCGGCCGGCGGCAATATCATCGTCCCCAGCTTTGCCCTCGAACGATCCCAGGAGATGCTCTACTATATCAATGAACTGCTCATAGAGGACGCCATTCCCAACCTCACGGTCTTCCTCGACAGCCCCATGGCCGGCGCGATCACCAAGGTGTTCAAGCACCACTCGGAGCTGTTCGACGCGGAGATGCGCGAGTTCATCCTCAACGGCCAATCGCCTTTCGCCTTCCAGAATCTCAAGATCACGAAGACGTCGAACGAATCCAAGGCGATCAATCACATCCGCGGCACCGCCATTATCATCGCCGGCTCCGGCATGTGCACCGGCGGCCGCGTCAAGCACCACCTCGTCAACAACATCGAGCGGTCCGAGAGCACCATCATGTTCGTCGGCTACCAGGCCATCGGCACGCTCGGTCGACGCATCGTCCGGGGCGAGAAAGACGTCCGTATCCTCGGTGAAACCCGTCAGGTCAAAGCCAGGGTCGTACAGATCCATGGCTTCAGCGCCCACGCCGACAGGGAAGAACTGCTCGCCTGGCTCAAATCGCTGAAGAACCACCCGCGCAAGATCTTCGTGGTCCACGGCGAAGCCGAAAGCGCCAAAAGTTTCGGCGAGTACGTGCGGGAGAAGACCGGGTGGGAGGTCGATGTCCCCGAGTTCAAGGACGAAGTCATTCTCGACTGACACCGGCTGTGCGGACCGCTTCGGCGACAAAAAAAAGTCCCGTCATTCTCGGCCGAAGACAGCAAAGACCCACGTAGCAATCCACAGCACCGATACAATCGCTACGACCGCTACGCGTCAGCGCTCAACAAACCGCCCATCAGGTCATCCTCACCGGCAGAACGCTCCTTCCCCCGATATTTTCTTGCACACGACAGGCAGAAATGTTAACCTGGGGGAGATAGAGAGCCCCGGGCAACTGCCAGCGTGTATACCTTGCACACGCCTGCGGCCGCTAGCGTCTTGAAGGTTTGGAGGAAGGTGAACGATGCGTAAGCAACTATTTGCAGCACTTCTGGCTCTGATTGTCTGCGGCACGGCCGTCGCTGATATGCAGATCAACATAGGGATCTCCGGAGGAGACTGGCCCTCTGCCCCCTACGTCATTACACCGGTCAGTGGCACTCCCGCTTGGATGACGCCGTTCGAGACATTCTGTGTCGAAAGTTCTGTGCCCTTCACTCCCGGCAACTACGCGGCGACGATCGACGACGACATCCTGTACGCCGGCGGTTCCACACCCGTCACCCTCAACGACAACGTCAAGAAGGTCTATGCCGCGTTCTTGAATAACGAACTCGGCGGCTTCACGGGCAACGAAATTCAGGAGTCCGTCTGGGGCGCGCAGGGGTATTCAGGCCACTCGCTTGATGCGGCCATAGCCGGCATCATCGGCAACGCCAGCGCGATCGTTGGATGGGATGCCGTCAAGGTCCTCAATCTCTGGGGTCCGGAAGGCCAGGACGTGCAATCGCAACTGGTACTGGTGCCGGTTCCCGGCGCGGCGCTTCTCGGCGCCCTTGGGATCGGATTCGCCGCGACGCGTCTGCGACGAAGGAGACTCACGGCAGACAGTTGATCACCTCACCAACTCAAGAGCGACACCAAAGCTGCTAGCAGACAATGCTGGCAGCTTTTTTTTTTGAGAACAAGGGAGCCGGACCGACCCGGGCCGATCAAGGCGTCATTTCTGGCTCGTTGAGCACTCGGCTGCCCGTCTGGACAACGCTTTGCCCGTCGCTGCCCGCTTGCAGGGTCAGCGTGACCCCACCAAGATACTGTGTGGTCTCGACCAGCGGGGTCCCTGGCGTCTTGACCGTCCCATACACCGCGTAGAGTAGCGAGTTTCCATTCTCCACGGACCAAGAGAGACCACTGTCGGCGGACTTGAGGACGTGACCGTCAGCGGGGGTCGCGCCGCTCGTTTGCCCATGGAGCTCGCACGCCGTGCCGTCGCTTATCCACTTGAAGACCAGACAGAGACCTTGATCGGGAGACAGATCCGTCACGTTCGAGAAGTCGAACTCCTGCACCACATAACTGAGTGTCAGCGCCGACTCCAACAAGGTCTTCTCCTCCAGAACCATCCCGCTCGGCAATCCTCCGGCTTCGGCCCACTGGAGTTGAACCCGGACCTCGCCCGTGGTCCCGCCGCTGCTGCGGGCCTCGAATTGTACCCGGGTGATCTTCCAACTGACCGCGCCGGCCTCCAGCGAAGGCTGGAAGTACTGGGCATACCATTGGTTTGTCTTGACCATGTATTGCCCCAGGTCTGCAATCGCGTGATAGCTGCTCAGCGAGGTCTCGGCGCTCTCGTTGACCGTAGGCGTCTCGGTCGCGACCGTTTTGAGATTGTACGAGAGGTCGAACTGACTGACGTCAGCGAGGAGCGTCAGCGCCGCGGTGCTGTTGTACTTCCGAATCAGCGGGTCGCCGGGCGTGCCCGACCATTCGTAGCGAATCGTTTCCGGCATGTCGTTGCCGTCGCGGTCGGCGACAGTGAACTCGATCGCCGTAGCGTTGCTGTCGATGACCGAAACGGCGTATTGCAGCTCGGTGGCGATTTGGGCGGCCACCCGCCCGGCAGCGAGCATCGCGCCCGCCCGGCTGTCCGCTGTGGGCACCGCGTGGCTGGCAATGAGCATGGCCGAGCCCACGCCCAACATGATCACGGACATGACCGCAATGGTCACAACCAGCTCGATCAAGCTAAATGCCCCGTTCCCGCGCAGAGATAGCCTTCTCATTGACATATCCTGTACACGCAGTTCTCGCCGCCACTGCCTGTGGGACGCCATCGCCAGTTCCCCTATCGGCGAAGCGCTCCATCCACTTTCGCAAAGTGGCCAGGTCCATGGCAAAATACGTATTTCCCCCTATTCCATGCCCCCCCGTTTCTCGCCCAGAAACGAGGGTCCTACTGAGAAACAGAGGGAAACTGACCCAATTCCCAGACTCATGCATGGCTACCGCAGAGGGCGGTGGCCCTTGCTGTGAGCAGCCGAACGTGATAGAACCCCCGCATGTGTCCATTTCATTTGCCCTAAGGAGGCCAGTATGCAACCGGGTCTGAGAGTAGCATTTGCGACATCCATCGCCGCCGTCCTCGTGGGGGCTTTCTCGTGCTGCTGCGGCGCTATCGCCAACGCCCCAACCCCCGAGGCCTTCGCCGATCCGCCGGTTCGTTATTGGCCCCGGCCGCTGTGGTTCTGGAACGATACGGAGGTAACGGCCGAGACCATTCAGGCCCAAATGCAGCGATCGAAGCGGCTCAGCCGATATGGCGGTTTCGGGATACTCCCCTTCGGCAAGCGCTTCCGGCCGGAGTATCTGAGCGATGAGTACTTTACCCTCTACGGCGTCGCCCTGGAGCAGGCCCGTCAGCTCGGCATGATCATGTCACTGTACGATGAGTATGGCTTCCCAAGCGGTTCGGCCGGAGCCCCCAACTCCCGGGATCACAGCCTCTTTCAGCAGAAACACCCCGATGCCACTCTCAAGCGCCTCGACAAACACGAGCAGACCATCGCCGGCCCGGCCGTCCACGAGCAGACCATCCCGGCCGGAACTCTCATGAGCGCCGTCGCCATGAACGTTGCCAGCGGCCAGCGCATCGACGTGACCCCGCACGTCCGCGAGCACGCCTTGCGCTGGGAGGTCCCGGCCGGCACGTGGAAGATCATGATCTTTGTCTGCGTCCTCGATGGCTATCCCTGCTGCGACTACCTCGACCCCGAGGCGGTGGATCAGTTCATCGCCATGACCCACCAGGCCTACTACGATCGATTCTCCGAGCACTTCGGTACGACCATCGATTCGACCTTCTACGACGAACCGACCCTCTATCGGGGCAACGGACGGACCTGGACGAGCACGTTCAATGAGAAATTCGAACGCCGTTACGGCTTTGACCCCAGACCCTACTACCCCGCCCTCTGGTACGACATTGGCCCCGAAACGCAGGCGGCCCGCAATTACCTGTTCGGCTTCCGCACGGAACTCTACGCCACCGCCTTCCCCAAGCGTATTCAGGATTGGTGCGACGCTCACGGCGTCACCACCACGGGGCACCAGGACCAGGAGGAGGTCGCCAATCCGGTCAGTGTAGCCGGCGACCTGATGAAATGCTTCCAGCACCAGGCCATCCCCGGCGTGGACAAGATCGGTGGCAATCGCCCTGCCGAGAGGATCTACAAAGTCATCAGTTCGGCCGCCTACAACTGGGATCGGACACTGGTCATGTCCGAGACCTATGGAGCGATGGGCGATCTCAGTTGGGAGGCGATCTATGCTGTCGCCATGGAGCAGTACACCAAGGGCATTAACCTGCTGATCCCCCATGCCGTCTGGTATGATGACGAACACGTCACGTTCAAGCCGGAGCTGTCCTATCGCAGCCCGATCTATGCTGAAAAACTGCCTGAATTCAACACGTATCTGGCCCGTTTGAACCTCATGCTGCAAAACGATGCCCGCCACGTGTCGGACATCGCCGTGCTCTATCCGATCGCCACACTCCAGGGCAGCCATCATCTCGACGGTCCCCTGGGCCACTACAAAGGCGGCGTCGCCGTTCCCGAAGCCGACTATGTCGACGTTGGCGAATTGCTCATCACCCAAACGGGACACGACTACGTCTTCCTCCATCCCGAGGTCCTGAACGAGAAGTGCAAGATCGAAGGCCGGGAGCTCGTACTTGAGAACAAGATTCACGCCGAGCGTTTCAAGGTCTTCATCTTGCCCGGTCACCAGACGATTCAGTGGAGCAACCTCAAGACAATCAAGGCGTTCTATGACGGGGGCGGCAAGGTCATCGCCACCGGGCAATTGCCCCACAAGTCCGCCGAGTTCGGCCATGACGAGGACGTCGCCCGGACCATTGAGGCCATGTTCCCACACGATGCCAGGAGCACTACTTCTCCTGTCGTGGTCAATAGAAACGACCACAACGGTGTCGCTATCCGCCTGGAGCTTCTCACAGTCGACGCCATGCGGAAGGCGCTGGAAATCGCCTTGGGCGTCCCCGACGTTCAATACGAAGACGAGCGCGTGCTGCGCCATATCCACAAGGTCCGCAGCGGCACCGATCTCTACCTCTTTGCGAACGTCAGCGAAGAGCCCATCGATACGCACGTCAGACTCCGAGGTCAGATGACGCTGGAAGCCTGGGACCCACACACCGGTGCGATCGCACCAATCGAATGTACCCATGCGGCGGCCGGTGCTTTTCGCGTCACCGGGGTCAGACTGGCGCTGCCCCCCTTCCGCTCGCTCTTAATCCTGGGCGAGAGAGACCAGCCTCGGCGCGCGACGGGCCCGCTCGTCTTCGATACTGAAGACACCGGTACGCCGCCCAGCGATATCCCGGTAATCGAGCCCTGGCGAACGATCCCCCTGGACCCAGACTACGGGGGCCAATGGGTTGTCGCGGGCGATCTGGACAATGATGGCGACGTGGAGATCGTCAGTGCCGAGAACGTCAATGCCGACGACGTTCACTACACCAGCGCCGTCGCGGCGCAGAATCTCGATGGCTCGGTCCTCTGGCGCTGGGGCGAGCCGGACGCCGGACGGAAGGTTTGGCATCACGACGTCGCCTGCCAGATCCATGACTGGGACGCTGACGGTCACAACGACGTCGTTCTGGCCACCAAGGGCGCTCTGATCGCTCTGGACGGCAAAACGGGGCAGGAGTTGCAGCGCATCACTATCCCGGAGCAGGCCACGGATTGCCTGGTCTTCTGCAATCTCTCCGGGCGGGACCGCCCCCGCGATGTCCTCGTCAAGGATCGCTATCACCAGATCTGGGCCTACAACACCGCGGGCGAATTGCTCTGGACCGTTCGCGATCCCGGCGGCTACCGCACCGCCCACCAGCCCCGCCCCATCGATCTTGATGGGGACGGCCGGGATGAGATCATGGCCGGTTACGCCATGCTCAATGCCGATGGCTCCGTCCGATGGGTCTTCCGGTCAAAGCGAATCAACCCGGAGAGCGGCCATCTCGATTGCGCCCGCGTCCTCAGGTATGGCGACTCGCCCGGCGAATTCCGGATTGCCCTGACCTGTTGCGGGGCCAACAACATCGCTCTGATCGACGGCAACGGCAAACCCCTCTGGGAGATGTCGGGTCATCATTACGAATCGATCAACATCGGGCGCGTCGTCCCCGACCGACCGGGGCGCCAGATCCTCGTGGACATCGACCATCGCCCCCATGGCGAGAGCCCAATCTGCGTTCTTGACGAACACGGCCGGATACTCGGCCGCATCGTGACCGACTACAGCCGACATCACTGCCTGCTGGACTGGGATGGCGATGGCGACGACGAGATCATCGTCGCGCATAGCGGCGGGCTCTACAACCACCGGGGCCGGCGCATCGCGACCTTCGCCACGCCCGGATCGCAGGCCGCAGACGGAAAGCTCGGCTACGAAAAGAGCCTCCTCGTCGGCGACATGGATGGCGATACCGTCGCAGACCTGCTGATCGCCACGCCGCAGACGGTGTACGTCTACCGCAACGTCCATGGCAAGAAGATGCGAGGCCCGGCCCGGCTGGGAACCGAACCGAACTTCACCCTGTATTGATCCGTCTTGCTTCGGACAAGGGGTTTCGATGCGAAAGAGAGCCGTTTGGCTGGTTGCCGGTACCACGATGGTGATCGCGGCGGCCCTTTCCTTGCGCATGCTGCCGGAGACGTGCCGCATTGAGGACGTGCTCGCCGCCTATCAGGAGCAGGCCGAATACGCCGACATTGCCATCGATCATCCTCTCGACGAGACGTTGTTTCCACCGGAGATGCCGCCACCGCTGTTCTGCTGGAATGACGCAACCGGCTCCAAGGCATGGCTCGTGCGCATCACGCTAGCCGCCGATCAACCCCCACTGCACTGGTTGACGCGTCGCCCGAACTGGACACCCCCGCAGCGGGACTGGGAGAATATCAAGGGCCGTTCGCGAGAACGCGAGGTCCAGGTCGTCGTCCTGGGCATTTGCCCTGGCCGGCCGCCTGAGATCCTGTCACGGGCTCGGACGTCCTTTCGGACCTCGGCCGATCCCGTCGAGGCGCCGCTGTTCTATCGAGAGGTGAACCTGCCCTTCCTCGAAGCGGACAAGGACCCTTCTAAGATCCGCTGGCGTTTCGGCTCCCTTGCCTCGCCCGAGGCGCCGCCGGTCGTGCTGGAGAAGCTGCCCGTCTGCGGCAACTGTCATTCGTTCAGCCGCGACGGCACGACACTGGCGATGGACGTCGATTATGCGGACAACAAGGGCTCGTATGTGATCACTGAAGTCAAGAAGCAGATGGCCTTTCGCCCTGAGGACATCATCACGTGGGACGACTTCCCCCGGGAGGATGACGCGGTAACGTTTGGCCTGATGTCGCAAATCTCACCCAACGGCCGTTACGTCGTCAGCACGGTCAAGGATATGGCCGTTTTCATCCCGCGTGATCCGCTGGCCTTCTCGCAACTGTTCTTTCCGGTCAAGGGCATCCTTTGCATCTTTGACCGTCAGACGAGGCAGTTTCGCGCGCTGCCTGGGGCTGACGATCCGAATTTCGTGCAGAGCAACGCCACGTGGAGTCCGGACGGAAAGCATATCGTCTTCGCCCGCGCTCGCGCGGCCGACCTGCAACACACCAAGGGGCAGGGTCTGGTGGCCATCACTCGCGCCGAAGCCGCGGCGCTCGTGGCCGACGGCCGCCCGTTCCGGTTCGACCTCTACCGCATTGCTTTCAACGGGGGCGCCGGGGGCGTGGCCGAGCCGCTCGAAGGCGCTTCGCACAACGGGAGGAGCAACTACTTCGCCCGCTATTCACCCGACGGACGGTGGATCGTATTCTGCCAGGCCAACAGCTACATGCTGCTTCAGCCTGATAGCGAACTCTACATCATCCCGGCTGAAGGCGGCGCCGCGCGCCGCCTTCGCTGCAACACGCATCGCATGAACTCCTGGCACAGCTTCTCGCCTAACGGCAAGTGGCTGGTCTTTTCCTCCAAGGCCTGCTCTGACTACACCCAGTTGTTTCTGACCCACCTCGACGCGAACGGCTACACCACGCCGCCGGCGCTGCTGGCGCATCTGACGGCGTCCGACCGCGCCGCCAACATCCCTGAATTCGTGAATGCCCGCCCCGATGCCATCGCCAAAATCCACGAGCGGTTCCTGCGAGACCGCTGAGGAGCCTTGCAGCCGAATGCCTCCGACACAACCTCAGATCAGTCCGTCCTTTCTCGCGTTGACAGCACCGGTTGGCATCGCTAGTCTGTGCCGCATGCGTATGGGCCTGTGTATCATGATGTGGACGGGGGCACTGCTTGGGATCGGCGGTTGCGACCGGGCGCCGCTGGATTCCGACCCCACGTTGGGGAATGTCAAGATCGGCGATCTCGGTCCACGGACCGGCAACCCGCCGCAGGCCAAGCTGCTGGGCACGGTCAACTTCGAGGTCTACGCCCTGGATCTGCCCGCCGAGAACCTTGATGAACTCTCGGCGGTGTGGAAGGTGCTATCGGCCAAACCCATTCGGACGAACAGCTACACAGCGTTTCGGGAAAACGGTTTTCGGGTACGGTACGGACGTCTGCGCATGTGGCAGCGCGTGCAGAACCTGCTGGCCGAGGCAGGCGCTCAGGGGGCGGGCACGACCTCGCTGCTGGTTAGTGAAGACGCGCCGGCGGACCTGCCCATTGCAGATGTGCCGGCCGCACGTCCGATCTCGTTTGTCGGCACAGACCTGTCCAAACAGATCGCCAATGTCACTGCGGGTGTGCTGAGTCTGCGCTTGCGCGCCGAGCCGGTGCCGGGCGCGCGTGGCGTTCGTAAGATCATCGCTTACCCGGTTCATTCCCTGCCCGTGTCGATCGGAATCCCCCAACTGGATGCCACGACCCGTCAGCGCGAGTTCTACTTCGCCTCGGCGGCGTTCGCCACACAGATGAGTCCCGGGGACCTTGTGCTACTGGCGCCGGATCACTACACGGGCGAGCGCGACAGCCTGGGCGGGACGTTCTTCATTCGACCGGTTGGCGCGATCTTTGCCGACCCGTCGCGCCGCAAGCCCCCGGAGCGCAAACCGACCGTGCGCATCTTCGTTCTGATCTGCACGCGCGTCAGCGAGTGAGGGACTATGGCCGCCAGCGCTATCGCACTGACTCGATGCCCGGATTACGACCAAAACAGCGTCGCGCAAGCGGTCGGCCGACAGTTCGAGTTGCTCGGCGGCATCGAGCGTTTCGTCAAGCCGGGCGATACGGTTCTTCTAAAACCCAATCTCCTTGCCGCCCGGTCGCCCGAGCAGGATGCCACACAAACGCACCCGGCTGTGATCCTTGCGGTCGCCAGACTGCTGAAAGACTTCGGGGCCCGGCCTTTCGTGGGTGACTCGCCCGGCTGGGGAGACGTCCGGGCCTGCGCCCAGGCGTTGGGGCTGATCGAGCCATTGGGCAAGCTAGGCGTTCCCATCCGGGCACTGGACGGCCCCCGCGCGACAGTTGTCGGACCAGAGGGGCTGCGCGTGGCGCTGAGTACGGTAGCGCTCGAAGCGGACGCCATCATCAACCTGCCCAAGCTCAAGGCGCATCAGCAGTTGCTGGTGACGCTGGCGGTGAAGAACCTGTTCGGGTGCGTCCCCGGCAAGCGCAAGGCGCTGTGGCATTATCGGCGCGGCAGCGATCCCATGCGCTTCTGCGAGATGCTCATCGGCATTGCGCGCTTTCTCAAGCCCGTGATGACGATTGTCGACGGCATCGTCGCCATGGAGCGGACCGGCCCAACAGGCGGCGACAACAAGCCTCTCGGCTGGCTGATCGGCGGGACCGACCCAATCGCGTGCGAGGCCACCTGCTGCCGGGTGATCGGCGTCGACCCGCAGCAGGTCCCGATCATGCGGGCAGCCCGGCAAATGGAGCTGGACGGTCTGGACCTCGATCAGATCGATCTGGTTGGCGACCCGCTGCCCGAAGCGCCCGAGTCGGCATTCGTACTGCCGAGCCTCATACCAATTCGCTTTTCTTTGGCGCGGGTGATCCGCAGCAAGTGCCGTCAGATGCTGATTCAGGCGCGCCGCTCTCTGGCGGGATAGGACGCACGATGCGAGCGGGTGGATCAGGAACGGAGACCCAAGCGGAGTGACTGACCGTGAAGAAGCGTTCTGTGGTAGCGATTGTTCTGATCGGCCTGGCCGTAGTCAGCGTGGCGGCCGTGTTTGTCGCGGGGGTGCAGGTGCGGTTGCCGGAGGCTGTGAACGAGGTCCGAAAGAGCGAGAACGCCGCGGCCGACGCGTGGGCCGAGCCCGTGGAACTGCCAGGCGTGCCAAACCTGCACAAGGTCTCGGATGATCTGTATCGCGGGGCCCAGCCGACGGACGAGGGAATGGCGGCACTGCACAAGATGGGGATCAAAACCATTGTCAATCTACGTTCGTTCCATTCGGACCGCGACGAGATCGGCGACCTGCCTTTGGGCTACGAACACATCACCATGAAGACATGGCATGCGGAGGACAAGGAGGTTGTTCGATTCCTGCGGATCGTCGGCGATGAGGGCCGTCGGCCCGTGTTCGTCCATTGCCAGCGCGGAGCCGACCGTACGGGGACGATGTGCGCGATCTACCGTATCTTCGTCCAGGGCTGGAGCAAAGACGACGCCATCGCCGAGATGACCGAAGGCGGCTTCGGGTTCTACGAGGGCTGGCAGAACCTCATCGACTACATCCGCGAACTCGACGTTGAGCGCATTCGGGAGCGGGCCGGGGCCAAGGCGGACTAACCGGCCCTTCGCGGTATCGCCCTACCGCGGTGTGTCGTTGCGCCAATAGTCCGCGTGGTAGGCGGCACCGTCCTTGTTCCAGACTTTGGTGACGATATCGATGTCGCCATCACCATCGACGTCGCCGAGGGTGGCGTCGTGCCAGCCGGGATTGTCGGTGTGGATGACCACAGGGGTAAACGTCGGCTGGGGGCCGCCTGAGCCGAGCCAGATGACGCCCCGCTCCTTGAGGCCCTTTGGCTTCATTCCCAGCCTGCCGTCGTAGCCGGCATCGGGGTCTTCCTGTTCGCCCGCGAAGATGTCGAGGTTGCCATCGCCATCGAAATCCGCGATTCCCAAGGAATGAAACGAGCCCGTTTCGGGGACGTCTCCCGGCGCGGTGGGTGGGTCGGCGAGTTGGCGGCGTTTCCAGTCTGCTCCTTTGCCCAGGTTCTCGACCCAGTAGACGTGCGACCAACCGGTGTCGCAATCGCTGTAGACAATATCCTGATGTCCGTCGCTGTTGAGGTCGACGACCCAGGAGCGCATGCTGGTTCCGTACATGGCCTTCGGGACGGCCTTGTGGGGCCAGGCGTGACGCGGCCACTGGCCCGTGCCTTTGCCCGGATTCTCAAACCAGTAGGCTGGGATGACGATGTCCAGATCGCCGTCGCCGTCGAGATCGGCTACGCCGTTGGGGGCGATCCCGCCGTGGTTCTCCTCGCCTTGGCCGACGTCGGTCTGCTTCATGTCATGGGCCGGATCGAACCAGGAGACGACCTTACCATGGTAGGTGACGATGTCGAGGCGACCATCGCCATTGAGATCGGCGGCCACGATGTCGTGAGCGCCGCCGGGGAAATCGTGGGCGGGCCAGGGCTTGTCGGGGTTGTCTGCCAGGCCACCGGGGTTCTCGAACCAGACGCCGGTCAGGACGACATCCAGCAAACCATCCTCGTTGATGTCCAGGGCAGCGGACCCCAGCGTCTTGGCAAGCCCTTCGGCCTGGCCCATGACGTGGCGGACCCAGGTGGCGTCGTTTTTGCGCTCGAACCAGTAGGCCGTCTTCGTTTGTCTGCGTGAGATGACGACGTCGAGATCACCATCGCCGTCGTAGTCGGCCAGCGGACTGCCGCCCGTTCCCCAGGCGTTGGCGGGCAGCGGATCGGCGATCGTGAAATGCGTCCACTTCATGGGCCCGCCCCAGACCGCGCTGCATAGGCATAGACAAAGCAGTACATCTGCGTGAATCGTCCTACTCTCGTTTCGGCATGCCATTTCCAGACCTCCATCGCTGTCAGTGTCACTTCGCTGCTATTGTGACACGCGAGAGGTTGTGAATCAAGTGTGTTCTCCTCCTTGTCCCTGTGGGGTACTTATCTCAGGGAAGGCGATGACCAGCGATTTCCCGCACACCCTGGAAATCTGCCAAGTCGCACAACTCCTTGACGCGCAACGCCCCATCGTTCAGGCTGATGCGCAGTAGCGTGCTGCCGTCCAGGCCGTATACCGTATTGGGGTCTTTGCCTACGGGGCCAAGGCGAATCATTCTCCCCGGATCCAGTCTGCTGATTTCGCGACCCTTGCGGTCAAATACACTTAGATTCGTTGACGCAGAGGCGACGAATATGCACGTCTCCGTGCCTAACGCGGCCAAACGCATGGCCTTGTCAAGGCTGGCAAGTGTCCTGTCACCGAGTCGCAGTTGCTTGTCCCACGCCCAAGTCAATGCCTGGTCATCAACCATGCCATAGACCCACCCCACCTTCTTCGCCATCGGAATGGTTCGGGCCACAAGTGGCGCTGCGGAGTCGACCGTAACTTCATCGAGGTCGCCGTCTTCGTTGGTAAGATAGAGTGTGGCATGGTCTTTCCAGAATGGGCGTCGCGGTTTCATGGCGATGGTGCTCAGTGCATAGCTCTCATTCTGCAAATCATAGAGGCCCAACTTGAAGCCACCTCGGCCGATTCTGAGGTCATTGCACATCACAGCCAGCCAGCGTCCGTTTGGATCCCATGAGCAACGTATGTAGAAAAAGTCTACAGGGCACGAAACGGCGGTGCCTGTGAATTGGCCGTCAGTGTCCCTTCGATAGAGAATCATTCGGTCACTGCCGACCACAACAAATGCGTCCTGCCCGGGAACCCATGCCCAATCGAAGAAGTTGGCCCCTGAGGGCGGCAGTAGATGTCTCAGGAGATTGTCCTTCTCGCTGTACTCCATCAGGAACTGCGTCGTCTTGGGAAGTCCAAACACCTGATCACCAGTAGCAACGGTGACCGCCAGGAGCAGCGTATCTGTTATGGGGGAATAGCTCTCTTTGGTGAGTCTGAAGAAGATAGGCGTTGGGGTATTCGGTTCCGCGTCGGATACAGCGGGTCCTGCCGGCTCAGCCTTCGCTTGAGGGGGAGCAACCTCGTCGGTCCGGGACGTATCGTCCTTTCGGCCGCAGCCGCCCATGGCTGCCAGGAATCCAATCGCGATAAGAAGGCACACCCGTACTCTTGTCTCTGGCATAGTCACCTCCCGTCCCCTGGCGTCGTCGAACTAAGACAAACACTCGCGGAGTCACACCGCGTAAAGACTACCACTTAAATAGACGCGTGAGTAGGCCAATCGTCGCATGCTTCCCGGGGATCCCATCCCAGAAACCCGATCACCTCATGCATTTGTGGCAAGAGGTCACGAGACACGTCAAGCAAAGCATGGGCCGTGCCGGGGCGATCAGAGGGGCAGGTTGAGGAAGTGGATTTGAAGGGTGGGATTGGATCGCAGGGGTTCGCGGCGGGCGGTGTCGGTGAAGCCCAGGGCGGCGTAGAAGCGGATGGCGGGGTCGTTATTCTCGGTGACCTGGGTTTCGAGTACGTCGGCGTTCCGCTCCAGTGCCCAGGTCTTGACGGCGTCGGCGAGGGCCCGGCCTACGCCACGGCGCCGGGCACGTGGATCGACCCAGGCTCGTGCCAGGGTCACGGTGTCCTGTGCATCCCAGTGCATTGCTCCGTCACGGAATCGGCCGACGTAGCCGGAGATGAAGCCAATGGGCTCGTCACCATCGATCGTCACGAAGGCCACTCTGTCCATCGCGGCGCTGAAACGCTGAGCCCGAGTGCCCCATTCGTCGGCAGAGAGGGCCTGCGCCTGAGCCAGCGTCTCGCTGAAGGCATCCGGCGCGTCGGCGTACATCCGCAGGTGCAGTTTCCGCAGCAGTGAACCATCGGTCTTCTGTACCGGCCGCACACGCATAGCTCTATCCACCCACAGGCAATCGCAGCCCATCTGGTTCAGTTCTCGGTCTTCATCTTCCAGAGTGCCCAGATGTCCCAATCGGCGTGGTCGTCGTCCGGGTAGTGTTGATGCAGTGCCGAGGCGACCTGAGAAGCCCGCTGGAAGTCGAGGATGAGTCCGGAGGTTGAGAGTTCGCCGTTGTCAAACGCCAGTGGGTAACCGCCGCAGTTGGTCAGTGCACTCTCACCGAGGCCGATGAGGTCGTATCCCTTGAACGCGAAGCGCGCGTCGTCAAACGCCGTTGCGCACTGCCCCGAGGGATTGAGGACCGCAGCGAGAACGTTGAATTGTCCCATGCCGGCTACCCGTTTCAGCAGGTAGTCCAGATCGTAGAAGAAATCGATGAGGCCGTCTTCGTGCACGTTGTGCTTCCAGTCTTCCCTCTTCAACGGATCAATGACGGACGGGCACAGGCTGCTGTCGAGCGAGATGACCTCCTTGAGCTGAGGTAGGCCGGCTGTTTCGAAGTAGTTTGTCCACGTGTGACCCCAACTTGGATCAAACGATTCGACCGCAGTGTACCATGGCTCTACCATTCCGCTGCCCCGCGCTTCACAATTTATGGAATCAAGTAGACCTTCTTCAGATGCGTGAGCGTTTGCCTGAGTTCGGCCTCGGATAAGGGGCGTTCGTAGATGAGGAGGCGGGTGATTTCGCCATCAAAGGCTTCTTTGCCGGGGTGGTTGGTGGCGTCGCGTTCCTGGCCGATGGCCATCTTGGAGGCGTTGGCCTTGGGGTTCACGGGGAACGGGGCGGTGGCGACGGGCTCAGGGTCGTTGATGAAGACCTCGATCTGCACGGTGTCTGTGCCGGCGCCCATGCGGCCGGCGACAACGTAGTAGCGGCGCTCTTCCAGGGGCTTGGGGGCAGTGACCATGGGGTTGTTGTGGTCCCAGCGGCCGAAGGTGATGCCGTTGCGCGAGCCGATCCAGACGCGGTTGTCGTCGGTGAGGTTGCCCCAGATGCCCTCGTAGTTGCCACCGGTGCGCAGGTTGCCGAAGATGGAATTGACGTCCTTGAGTTGCACGACCTGCTCGTAGACGCACATGACGGCCAGCCAGGTGTAGCCGTTGCCGGTGAGCAGGTGATCGAAGGCGTCTTCGTGATGGTTGAGAAGTTCCTGGCGGCGAAAGACGATGGTGTCGTGGCCTCCAATGGCCGCGACGGACTTCTTCAGGGTCGGGCGGCCGGAGCCGGGCTGGGCGCGCCCCTTGTCCCGCTTGACGAAATCGCGGGCGGCGAACGACGCGACCTGGTTTGTCCACTTGATGACGCGATCGCCGTCTTCGACTACCACGCCCTTACCGGCGTCCAGGTCCAGAATGAGTCCTCGGTCGATGATCGCTCCGTGCGCAGCGGCGCCGAGCAACAAGACGATGCAACATGCCGATCTCATGGATTCTCTCTCCTTCCTTCGGAAACGCCTCGCGTTCAGTCGCCCTGCCATTCGAGGACAGCCAGGACCGGATCGTGGTCGGAGGCGACGGGTTCGTCGACGATGATCACTTCCTTAACCCGCCAGGGATCGGCCGCGCGGACGAGGATGTAGTCGATCCGCGACCGCGGCGCGACGACGTCGATCCAACCGTCTTCGAGCAGCACGTTCATGGGCTCACTGCCCGGGCGGGCGTTGAAATCGCCAGCCAGGATGACGGGGGGACCTTCCGCCTTGTCGAAGAGCTGGGTGATCCGCCCGGTCTGGAGGGTGCGAAGCGCGTTGTCCTGGTGGCAGAGGTGGGTGCCGACGAAAACGACCGGACCGATGCCTTCGGGGCAGACGCGGACTTCGATAGCGGCGCGCGGCTCGCGTTCGAGAAAATACGGCAATGGATGGACGACCGTCTTCTCAATGGGGAAGCGGGAGAGGATGGCCTCGCCGTACTGGCCGCCATCGTAGGGCATGGCCTGGCCGAAGGCGTGGCGCATCCGGCAGAGCTTGCCCAGCAGCGCGGCCTGGTCGAGGCCCGAAGCCCGGCCGGTGCGGTTGTCCACTTCCTGAAGGGCGACGATGTCGGGCGAGAGGTCGTTGATGACCTTCGCAAGGCGCTCGTAGTCGAAGCGCTCGTCGGTTCCTTCGCCGTGGTGGATGTTGTAGGTCAAGACGCGCAAGGTTCGTGGCGTCTGGGGATGCGTCGCCTGCGATTGGCAGCCGCACACTACTGTCGCCAGCAGAGCTAGGGCTGCCAGCGTTAGGTAAGTTTTTGTCGTATCTCTCATGGGCGCCATTCTAGGGCGCTTGTCCAGCGGCGACAAGATCAAAGCAAGAAGATGCGGTGACACACAATCCGGGTGGCGAGGCTTGCCTTCGTGCGGTCAAGATGCTATCGTGGATGACGAACAGCATGCCATGAAAGGGGTGTTATGGTTCTCAGTAACAGGTTCCCGGTGACGCGGCACTGTCGCCGGATGCTCTTCTGTCTCGTCCTGATTGCCGCGGGCTCCGTGTGTGGGGCTGGGTCAGGCGGTTCGGCGCTGCCGGCCGTGTTTGCGCCGGAGCAGTTGCTGTGGGAGATCGAGTTGGGCAGCCATCAGTACACGGTCCCGCAGATCGACCGGGGGCGGATGTTTCTGGGGATCAACGACCGGAATCTGGCGCACCCGGCCGTCAAGCGGAGCGACGGCGGGATTCTCATGTGTATCGATCAGGCCACGGGAGCGATGATCTGGCAGTTGCCGATTCCGCGATACATGGACGGCGTGAAGGCGCCGTATCATTTCAACAAGTGGAAATGCGGCGTCTGCTCGCGGCCAGCGATTGAGGGGGACCGGCTCTACATTGTCGGTCCGCGTGGTGACGTGCTCTGTGTCGACCGCGAGGGCCAGGCGAACGGCAACGACGGCCCGTTCGTGGATGAGGTCGCGTACATGGGCGTGCCGGGTGGTGTGGATTACGCATTGTCCGAGACCGACGGCGATATCGTCTGGCGATTCGATCTGTTGCGGGAAGTGAAGGTATTTCCGCATGATGTGTGCGGGACGTCGCCGCTGCTGCTGGGCAACTACCTTTATGCCTGCACGGGCAACGGGCAGGACGACAAGCATCGATACATCGCCAACCCTGATGCGCCGAGCCTGGTCGTGCTGGACAAGCGGACGGGCAAGCTGGTCGCCACCGAGGGCAAGCTATTCGGCACGCGCTTGTTCCACGGGAACTGGTCGTCGCCAATGGCCGCGACGGCCAGCGGCAGAACGCTGGTGATCTTTGGCGGCGGTGACGGTATTCTGTACGCGTTCGAGCCTTTCACGGAAGGGCCGCGCGACGGCCAGCCTGCCGCATTGAAGATCGCCTGGCGGTCCGACTGCAATCCGCCGGAGTACCGTATGCGGGGCGGCAAGCCCATCCCCTACTCCAAGTGGAACAAGAAGAGCCCGGACGGGCCCAGCGAGATCATTGCCGATCCGTTGTTGTACAAGAATCGCGTCTACGTGGCGATCGGTCAAAGCCCTATTCACGGACCTGGACAGGGGTCGCTCGTCTGCGTCGATATCGTTACAGGCAAGAAGATCTGGGAGTCGCGGAAGGTAGACCGGAGCCTGGCGACGCCGGCCGTTTACGATGGGCTGCTATTCATCCCCGATCTTAGCGGGCGGCTGCACTGCCTGGATGCCGAGACGGGAGAGCACTACTGGCAGCACAATCTCGAAGGCGACATCTGGGGCGCGTCGGCGCTTGTCGTTGAAGACAAGGTGTACACCAGTACAGAGCGACGCGAGATGTGGGTCTTCCGGGCCGGCCGGGAGAAGCAGTTGCTGTCGCGATGCCGGCTCAAGTCGATCGCCATCACACCGAAGGTCGAAGGCGGCATGCTCTACCTGCCCACGCAACGACGCCTCTTCGCTGTGAAGCTGGCCCGCTAGACGCCTTCACGCCGGGAGGAGGTTGCCGACGCATCTTTAGAACAGTACATCGAAGCCATAGAGAAGACTGGCTGTCACGATGGCCGTTGCCAGCACGGTCAAACAGACAACACACCCATGCAAAAGGAGCAGTCCCAGCCCGCGCAGGCGACGCGCCCAGAGTAGATAAGCCGGAACTCCGACGGGCCAAAGGAGGAAGATGCCCAACTTGGCCAGTTGGATGATGGGCTTGCCCAACAGCCTCGAATCAAGCGTACAGAACCACATGGAGCCCAGGCTGCAAAGCAGTGCAACGAGCAGGTAGGTTCGAGCAACAAGCCCGACAGAAAGCCGGCTTTCCGGAAGCCCCGCGAGAAAGCCCGCCCGGGCACCGGCGAGCCCGAAGGCGATGTAGAGGAAGATGATCGCGCGCCGCCGTTGTCTGCGCCATTTCGCTTCCATCGTCGCGTCCATCATGAACCTTCCGTCACCTGTCACGCTGTCTCTAGATCGACCCTCATTATAGCCAGTCCTTCTGGGCACGACAAGGTGACAGCCATCCAGTAATCGTCCCAGGGATTGTGGCGGAATTTGGCTGGTCTTGGGCCTGTGGCATTGTGCTACTCACACGACCTGTCGGAGATCGCAGAGGCCATCGGTACCCCGGAGGAACTGCG
>Ga0272442_10001479_pt1 | contig 35743 bp, 21 predicted proteins | sample SSMForm2O_FD_200262 | JGI IMG/M metagenome (GOLD analysis project Ga0272442, IMG submission 200262) | Marine sediment archaeal communities from Little Sippewissett salt marsh, Falmouth, MA, United States - SSM-Form-2O | ecosystem: Environmental > Aquatic > Marine > Wetlands > Sediment ... | reverse complement strand
CAGCGTCAGCGTCGGTGTCAGCGTCAGCGTCGGTGTCAGCGTCAGCGTCGGTGTCAGCGTCAGCGTCGGTGTCAGCGTCAGCGTCGGTGTCAGCGTCAGCGTCGGTGTCACTATCTGCGTCCGTGTCGCTGTCCGTGTCAGCATCGCCCTGCGCCTCGAGCACCATGGTCAGCGCCGGGATCATCGAGGCATCCGAGCTGCCCATGCTGGTGTTGTGTAGCTCGATCGCGAACGCGTTGCTCCCGGACACCAGGCTCGTGGCATGGCCGGTCAGGTCGATCGTCACCGGCTCGCCTGCCTCGTGGCTGCTCGCCCGGGTCTCGTGGTCCTGGCCGGCATCCACGCCACGACGCGCCACCTCGTCGCCGTTGATCGAGGCCACGAACCCGTCGTCGTAATCGACCACGAAGGTCATCTCAGTCACCGCATCCGCGTCGCTCACCGTGAAGGTCCGCCGCATGTACACCGTGACGTAGTTATCCTCCATGTCGGACAGCACCGTGGCGTCGTCGCCGTCGCCGTACCCGATGCCGGTCGGTCCCTCATCCCAGCCCGAGTCGTCGAAGCCGAGCCCGCTCCAGCCCGCGGGCGGTGCGCTGGTCCCCTTGCGATAGCGCCAGATGTCGCCCTGCTCGAAGACCGTGACCGGCCCCGCGCTGAAGGTGAAGGGCACGGTTTCGGGTGCGCTCATCATGTTCGGCGGATCGGCGCGGTCGTTGATGCCGCCCACCGTGAGGTAGTACGTCACCCCCGCGCGCAGGTCTGGCGACACGGCCAGCTCCGCGATCCGGGCGTTGGGCTGCAGCGCGGCCGCATCGACGGTGTGCTGCGGAAGCTGGTAGTTGGAGGTGTTCTCGGCGCCGGTGGCGCCAGCGCCCTGCTCCACGGCCTCGCTGAAGCTCACCTCCACCTGGCCCGGATCGCCCTCGGCCGCGACCGAGGCCACCGTGGGCGGAATCACGTCCGGCCCGATGTCCACGAACCAGGAGTCGTTGAGCGAAAACACCGAGCCCCGCGAACCCTGCCAGATTTCGAACTGCACCCGTGCCTCGTCCACGGTCACGTCGAGGAAGGTCTGGTACTCGCCCGAGCTGTTTCCGGCGTTGCCCAGGTCGATCTGCCACACCGGATTATCGCCGTGCTGGTACTTCGAGTAGAAGTGCGTGTGCCCCACGATGTACGCCAGCACCCCCTCCTGCTCGAGCAGGCTCCAGAAGCGGTCGCGATTCGAGCCGTGTCCGTCCAGGCTGTCGCCCACGTGGCGCTCGAAGGGAAAGGCCGGCTCGTGGCCGAACACGAAGGTGGCCGGCTTCTTGTGCGCAGCCAGATCGGCGACGAGCCAGTTGTAGAGCGCGTCGTTCACGTCGCCGTTGGTGCCGGTGTCCGAGTTGCCGTCGCAGTAGGTGTTGAGCGCCACGAAGTGCGCGTTGAGGTAGTCGAAGCTGTAGTTGGTGGTGGCGCAGGCGGCCGGCCCGGAGTTGACGATGTGCGGCAGCGAGCCGAAATGGTTGCGCAGCCACTCCATGTCCGCGGAGGTCTCCTCCTCGTGGTTGCCCGGGATGGCGTACCACACCACGCCCGCGCCGAACTCGTTGACCAGGTCGCCGTAGTTGTCGGGCAGCGGATCGATGTCGCCGGGTGAGATGTGAAACACGCCCTCGTCGCCGACCTGGGCCGTGATCTGCGACAGGGTGTGCCTGAAGTTGGCCCGCGCGCCGCGACTATCCGCGGTCGCGGTCCAGTTGAAGGTCTCGGCCAGCGCCTCGCCGGTCAGCGCCGGAACAAGGACCAGCGCCAGCGTCGCGACTCCGGACCACCTCGATTCCGCCATCACCGCACCTCCGCAGGAAACACCGTATCGATCATACCCACACCGGCCTGGTCCGTCCAACCGGGGCGTCTTGCGTGACGTGGCTGGACTGGGGCGCCGGGCTGGGGTAATCCTCGGATCATGGAATACACACGACACGCCGTCCTCCCTGTTCTGCTGCTGGCCGGATTGCTGCTCGGCGCCTGCGACGGAGCCCCCACCGGTCTCCGCCGCACGCCGCCCGGCAACGGTCCCGCCGTGGTCTTCGACCTCACGGCCAAGCCGCTGCCCGAGGTGCCGTTTCCAACGGACCTGGCCACGCGGCCCGACCCGTCCTCGCCCACGGGCCGGCGGGTCAACGCCAGCCTCGTCGCGCCCACGCGGATGGAGGGCAGCATCCGGCAGATGCTCGACCAGCTCGACGGCTTCGGCACGCTGCAACCAGTCGCGGTACGCTTCGAGGCGCCGCTGGACATCGACAACCTGATCCTCCGCCATCAGCAGAACATCGACTACGCCGACGACGCGGTGTACCTGATCAACATCGACCGCGACAGCCCGGAGTTCGGCGGGCTGACAATGCTCGACGTGGGCCGCGGCAACTACCCGATCACCCTCGCCAACAGCAACTCGTACTTCGATCTGGATCCGCGCAAGATGGCGACCAACGCCCTGTTCGACACGGTCGAGGAGGACCTCAACAACAACGGCCGCCTCGATCCGGGCGAGGACAGCGACGACGACGGCGTGCTCGACCATCCCAACGTCTGGCCGCCGGGCAGCGAGCCCTTCGACGGGCTGATGACCTTCTACGAATCCGAGACCGACACCCTGCTGCTGCAGCCCGTGGTGCCGCTGCGCGAGCGGACGACGTACGCCGTGGTGCTGACCGACAGGCTGGTCGGCCGCAGCGGCGAGCCGGTGCGCTCACCCTTCCCGTACGTGCACCATCACTCGCAGGCCGAGGCGCTGGAGCAGCTCGAGCCGGCGCTGGCCCGGGCCGAAGGCCAGGGCGCGTCGCTGTCGATCGACGACGTGAGCTTCGCCTGGGTCTACTCGACCCAGTCGGTGACCGCCGATCTGCTGGCGATCCGCGAGGGGCTGAACGGATACGGCACGCTGTCCTGGCTGGCCGAGCGGTTCCCAGTAGACGTCACGCCCGACCTGGGCAAAGACGCCAGCCTGCTGGACGACCGGTGCATGCAGGAAGAGCCGCCGTGCCATCTGCCGTCGCCATACGTCACCGACACCTCGCTGTTCCTCGATCTGCTCGGCTCGATCGGGGGCTCGATCGGCGGCGAGGTCGGCGACCTGGTCGCCCCGGTGATGGAGTCGATGGACGAGAACGTGGCCTACGTCGTGCAGGGCAGCTTCGAGAGCCCGGATTTCCTCCGCACCAACGACGATGCGCTGGATCCGGACAATCCACATCACGAGGTGTTCGATATCGACGCCTCGGCCGGCCGGGCCAACATCGGCAGCCGCCGCATCACATACATCATGAGCATCCCGCGGGAAACCGAACGCCACAAGCCGCCCTTCCCGGTGGCGGTGTACTCGCACAGCTACAGCTCCACGCGCATCGAGGCCATCGGCTTCGGCGCCCTGCTGGCTCGCGAGGGCGTGGCCACGGTCGGCATCGACGCCTGGGGCCACGGCCTCCCGCTGGAGCCGGTGCTGATCGAGCTGATCCAGATGCTGGCCGGCAACTTCGAGATCACCGAGTTCGTGAACGCCCTGCTGCACGACCGCGTGCGTGACCTCGACGGCGACGGCGTGTACGATTCGGGCGGCGACTACTGGACCAACTACGGCTTCCACACCCGCGACGTTGTGCGGCAGACCGTGAGCGATCATCTACAGCTGTTCCGCGTGCTCGCCTCCTTCGACGGCGAGAACACCTGGAGCCTGGACCAGGACGGCGACGGCCGGCCCGATCTCGCCGGCGACTTCGACGGCGATGGGCGCGTCGACGCCGGTGGGCCCGGCGTGCCGTACTTCGCCACCGGACAGTCGATGGGGGCGATCCACTCGGGAATCATCGGCGCGCTGGAGCCGCGGGTCGTGGCCACGGCGCCGATCTGCGGCGGCGGCGCGCTGTCCGGCGTGGGCGTGCGAACTCAGCTGGGCAACGTGCGCAACGCGGTGATGCTGCGTACCATGGGCCCGCTGGTGATCGGGCAGCAGGAGAACGACGCGCTGGCGATCGACCTGCTGGTCGGCCTGGTCACGGGCGACCGCAAGCTGCGCATCGGCACCTTGCCCGGCGCCGAGTTCGGCGACCAGGTGCTGGTGGAGAACCTGTCCAAGGGAGAGGAGCACCGCGCCACGCTTCACGAGAAGCTGCGCTTCCGGCTGTCGGTCGAGGCCGACCGCAACGACCGCTTCCGGGTGACCGTGCTCCGCCGCGGCAAGCCGCTGGCCCGCTTCGCGACCTGGCCCGAGGACGTGCACTACCTGCGCGTCGAGGAGCCGACCTATCTCGCCGGCGAGGCGCTGCGGATCCCGGTCGAGGGCCTCGGCCTGCCGCGCTGCACCCCGGACCTGCGAAGGATGCTCTCGCTGTTCCAGATGATCATCGAGCCGGCCGATCCGGCCAACTATGCCAGGCACTACTTCGAGGAGCCCTTCGACTTCCACGACGAAGGGCAGACGCCGGCCAACCTGCTGGAGGTTGTCTGTCTCGGCGACCAGGACGTGCCGATCCAGGCCCAGGCCGCGTACGGTCGCGCCGCCGGGCTGATCCCGCATCTGACGATCGACGATCGCTACGGCATGACGCCCAACGACTGGCTGATCAGCAACTACGTGTACGAGGGCCTGGCCGGCCGCGGTCGCTTCCCCGAAAACGACGTGGTGTTCGACCCGGACGACCTCGACGAGAACCTCGACGGGTTCGACGCGCCGGCGCCGGCCGACGGGCACGAGCTGCGCAGCAAGGTCGAGACGATCAGCGGCGTGTCGGGCGTTCGCTTCGCGTACCTGCAGCCCGGGGGGATGCACGGCGTGCTGCCCACCGGCAGCGATCAGTTCGACATCTTCAACTACTTCGTCAACCTGGTGGCGCGCTACTTCGCGTCCGAGGGCGCGGTGATCGAGGACGACCTGTGCCTGGAGGACACCAGCTGCGGGCCGATTCCGTAGATCATTCCAGGTACTTCGCTTCTTCGCCCTGGGCCACCGGCTCGAGGAAGGCCCACAGCAGCTCGACCGAGGCCTGCAGGCTCGGTTTGCTGATCGTGTCGATCGTGTCCTCGGGCGTGTGATAGCAGCAGTAGCACTGCTCGATGTCGATGCACATCGCGCTGGCCAGCACAGCGGGCACGCCCTGCTCCGCGAAGCAGACATGGTCCGAGCGGCCGGCGTCGCCAGAGAGAAACACCTGGTGCTCGAGGTCGCGCTCCTTGGCCGAGCCCTTCATCACCTCGCCGAACCAGCGATGTCCCTCCCCCGTGCCGCCCCAGAGCACCAGCCCGGTGCCGTCGCCCGTACCCTCCATGTCGATGCTGATCTTGCCGATCGTGTCTTGCAGGTCGATCAGCGGATGCTCGACGTAGTAGCACGAGCCGAGCAGGCCCTGCTCCTCGGCGTTCCACGAGGCAAAGACCACGGTGCGCCTGGGTTCGGGCACCAGCGCGGTCAGCGCCCGGGCCAGCTCCATCAGCACGGCCGTGCCCGAGGCGTTGTCGTCGGCGCCGTTGTAGATGTCGCTCCCGTCCACGCCGAGATGGTCGATGTGCGCGCCCATCATGATCACCTCGTCGCCGAGCTGCGGGTCGGTGCCGGGCGCCATGGCGAGCAGGTTGACGGTGTCGATTGGACCGGAGGTGGAGCTGTACGTGAAGGGCTGACGGTACGTGCCGTCCTCGCCGGCCGGATCCAGGCCGAGCTCCTCGAACAGCGCCTCCACGTGGAGCAGGGCCTGCTCGTTGCCGTCGGAGCCGGGGTAGCGGCCGGCCAGCTCGTCCGAGGCGAGGTACGCGACGTCGTCGTAGATGCGCTCCACGTCGAACGAGAAGTCGGTGTCCGAGTCGGTATCCGAGTCGGTGTCAACGTCGCTGTCCACGTCCGCGTCACCGCTGTCGCCCCCGCAGGAGGTGAGGAGGCTTCCGCCGATCGCGAGCGCGAGAACGATCGCGAGCGCGAGAGGCTCGCCCGGTGATCCAGTTCGCATTGCGACGCCCCCCGAATGGTCTCGACCCAGCCTAGTCCACGGAGGCTCCGCCGTCCACGCCTCGAGCACTCGTTGCCGCTATGCGAGCCCTTCAGCGGCGGCGACGGCCTGCCCTGCTCATTTCCCGGACACGAAGAAGGCGGCCCAGAACAGCGGATGCGCCTCTCCGCGCTCCTCGCGCAGCGCCTCGATCAGCTCGATCTGCGCGCCCCGCATCGCCTCGGGCTTGTCACCGGCCTGGGCCTTGGCCACGCGACCGTAGAAGCCCTCCATCAGCCGCATCGTCTCCTTGTCCGGCACCTTCCACAGGCTCAGGACCAGCGCCCTGGCGCCGGCCAGCGCAAACGCCCGGCGCAGACCCATCACGCCCTCGCCGTCCTGCACCTCGCCGAGCCCGGTCTCGCAGGCGGACAGCGTGACCAGCTCTGCGGCGCGCAGGTCCAGGCCCACGACCTCCTCGGCGGTGAGCACGCCGTCCTCGGCAGCGCCGCCGCCGCGCTGGTTCGCACCGGCGAGCACCACGCCGCTCAGGACCATCGGGTTGAACCCGGCAGCACGCACGCCCACGCCCAGATCGCCCTCCACGGACCGGCTGCCCTCGGCAGACAGTGCCGAGCGCACTGCCCCGGTGGCGAAGAAGCCGTGCGTGGCCAGGTGCAGCACGCGCTTACCCGGGCTCTCGGCCCGGATCCGCGCCTCGCTCGCCGCCTGCCCGGTCAGCGTCACCACGTCGCCGACCTTGCCGCCGATGCGGCGGGCCACCTCCTCGGCCTCCTCGGCCGAGCTCTCGAGGAAGGCGAACCTGGTCAACGCGCCCCTGGGTGCGGATCTGGCCGCCACGGTGGCCGTCGCCTCCGGGGCAGGCGCCGCCCCGGCTCCGGTCTCGTAGTCGATGCCGCCGGCGACCAGCGCGCCCTTGCCGCGCACCTCCGACTCGAGGGACAGGCGCCGCAGGTCATTGCCCGTGGAGAGATATCCGAAACCACAGCGCTCGATGAGGTACTGGCCTTCTTCGTCGACCAGCGCGCTGAAGGGCAGCGCGGTCAGCGCGCCGTCGGGCACGATCCACACCCGGCTGCGCTTGCCGATCTTGTCCGCCACCGGATCCCACACCGCCTCGCGGAGCTTCCTGGCCGTCTGGTCCAGGCGCCGCTGACTCGCCGCGGTCGAGATCATCCTGCGGTAGCGCGCGATCAGGCCGTCGATCTTCTTGGCCTCGCCGAGCTCCACGCGGATCGGCCGGCGGCACCGGCCGCCGGGCAGCACCATCGCCAGGTAGCTCGTGGTGCTCTCGCCGCGGCCCTTGGCCTCGGCCGCGGGGGGCGTGTACCGCTCGTAGCGCAGGAAGTCGACCAGCGCGGCCCTGCGGTCGATACGGTTGCACACGTGCTCCACGCTCGCCGCCATCAACGAGCGTTCGCTGCGGAAGGCCTTGCTCCTCCGTGACAGCTCGCGCTCGAGTGCCTCCTTGTTCACGGTCAGGCGGGCGATCGCCCGGGCTCGCTTCGCCGCCGAGGCCGGGTCGGGCGTGGCAAAGACCTGCTTGGCCAGCTCCCTGCGCACGCGGGCCAGCGCATCGAACTTGTCCTTCAGCGCGGGCTCCTGCACCGCGATCAGCGCGGAGCGCTGCACGGCCAGCGAGCTCTTGACCACGGCCTTCCAGCGCAGGATCGCGCGGTACGCGGCGCGGCCGTCGGCCGGCCGATCGAACAGCGAGAGATACTTGTCGAGGTAGTCCCGCGAGTTCTGGATCAGCGCGATCCGCTCCCGCTCACTGGTCACATCGAGCAATGGCTCGACGTTCTTCTCCAGCAGCCCGAGGCCGCGGCCGAGCAGGCGGCGCGCCTGCTTGCGCTCCCCCAGGCTCCAGTGCAGCAAACCGGTGGAGCTGATGCCGTGGGCCACCACGGGGTGCTCCACGCCGAGGGTCTTCTCCATGATCCGCAGACCGCGGGCATAGTACGGCTTCGCGGACTTGCGCTCGCCCGATGACGCCAGGACCTGGCCCAGGGTCATCGCCACCCGCCCGACCAGCGAGTGCTCCTTGCCCAGCCGCTTCTCGGCCGCGGCCAGGGCGTTCTCGAGGTTCCTGCGCGACCACTCGTACTCGCCCATTTCCCGCTGCAGGATCGCGGCGTTGAGGATTCCGGTCACCACGTGCGGGTGGCCCTCGCCCAGGGTCTTGACCCAGATCTCCACGGCTCGCAGGTACAGGTTCCACGAGGTCTGCTTGTCACCGACCTCCTGGTGTAAATGAGCCAGGTTGTTCAGGCCCGTGGCCACCCACTCGTGGTCCTGCCCGAGGTTGTTGATGTAGATCTCGACCGCCCGCTCCTGCATCGGCACCGCGGCCTCGTAGTCCCCGAGGCCCTGCAGGAAGCCGGCGAGGTTGGTCAGGGCCGTACCCACATAGGTGTGCTCCGGACCGTATGCCTTCTCGTAGATCTGCAGGGCCCGCTCGTACAGCACTTTCGTCTCGGCGAAGTCACCCATGTCGCGCAGCAGGTTGGCGCGGTTGAGCAGCCCGGCGGCCAGGTCCGGATGATCCGGACCCTTGAGCTTCTCCTGGATCCGCACCACGCGCTCGAGCAGCGGCGCCGCCGCGGCGAGGCGGCCGGTCTCGCGGTACAGCTCGCCGAGCTTGGCCAGACCGTCGGCCACATGCCCGCTGTCCTTGCCGGCGAGCTTCTCCTGCATCGCGATCATGCGCCGCAGCTGGGCCTCGGCCTTGTCGTACTCGCCGAGCTTGTGGCTGGCCTGGGCCACGTACCCCAGGGCCATGGCCACGGTCAGGCCCTCCTTGCCCTCGGACTTCTCCGCGATATGCATCCAGCGCTCGAACTGCTCTCGCGCCTCGACATGAGCTCCCCGAGCGGCGTGCGCCTCGCCGAGGAAGTAGAGGTACTTCGCGGCCTGCGGATGGTCCTTGCCGAAAGCCTTCTCCTGGATCGCCTGGGCCCGCTCGAACAGCGGCACCGCCTGGTCCGGCTGACCCATCTTGAGCAGGGTGTTGCCGATGTTGCCCACCATCACGGCCACGTCCTGGTGCTCGGGGCCGAGCAGCTGCTCGGCCGCTGCCAGCGATCGATCCCACAGCGCCTTGGCGCCGGCGTGATCACCGGCCGCGAACTTGCCTGCGGCCGCGTGGTTGAAGCAGGCGATGCCGGGCATGCTGGCGAGCCAGGACGCCGAGGGATCGCGGACCGCGACCGCGCAGGCGACCACTGCCTCCTGGGTCCGGCCGAGATTGAACAGCGCCCAGCTTAGATTGAGCTGGTTCATCGCCACGTCCGGGTGCTCGGCCGTGAGCAGCCTGGTCTGCACGGCGATGGCCTGCCTGATCGGTCCCAGCGCCTCCTCGAAACGGCCGTTGCCGGAGAGCATTGCGCCGAGGTTCGACTGGACCACGGCCCACAGCCCGCTGCCGTGATCGACCTCGCCTTCCAGGGCTCCGTGCGCCGCACGGATCCGGGCCAGCGCAGCGCCCGCGTCACCCGCGGCCGCGGCCGTGGCCCCGGCCAGCAGCTGCACCAGGCCCGCGCCGAGCGGGTCGCCAGCCTTGACCGCCGGCTCCAGGCACGGCTCCAGCGCGGTTCTGCCCACGCTGCGGTCCACGCAATCCAGCGCGGCGCGGGAGCCCCGACCCGCGGTGATCCTGGTCTGCCAGGCCTTGATCGCCGAGTGGATCACCTGTTGCTCGCTGCCGGAGAAGCCTGCCTTGCCGAGCAGTTGCTGCAACGGGGTGGGCTCATGGGTCTCGGCAGCCTCGACCGGCGGGCCGGCCAGCAGCGGCAGGATCAGGCTGGTCAGGACCATGGCGCGCAGGAAATTCACGGACCCAGGGTTAGCACAGGCTCCGGTCCAAGGGGAAGGCAGGCAGATTAAAGCCGACTGTCTCATGAGACATTTCGATGGAACAAATTGCCTCATTGCAGCCGGAGACGAGACGACTCCGGAGCCACATTGGAGGGTTCCTCGAATCGCTCGGCGCCAATCGCCCTTCAGGTTTTTCGAACTCCAGAATCAGGATTTGCCCGATTACTCCCCTGCCTTGACCGGCCTAGAGTCGAAATCACCTGCAATTTCGCAGGGCCTCCACCTTGCGGAGGTTCTTGGATGAACAGCATGGCGACGCCAGCCGACTCTACCGAGAGCTCGGTGCGAGGAGTGACCTCCCTCGAGGCTCCAAAGGGCACGCCTCTTGCTATCCCTCCCCTACGAGCATCGACCTGTCACAAAGATAGGTCGCCCGAAGGGAAAATCAAAGTGGAAAGCACCGCCGCAGCACAGATCAAGACGGCCCAGGCCCGGATCCAGTCCCCGCGCAGGACAACGCGGGCCAGCCGCCCGGCCGCGAGCCGTGAGTTCAATCCGGAGACGATCTACTTCCGAGAGATCAACAGCATCCCCCTGCTCACTCGTGAGGAGGAGAAGGCGCTGGCGATCCAGGCCCGCGATCACGGCGATCTGTCCGCGACGAAGAAGCTGGTGGCCGCGAACCTCCGCTTCGTGGTCAAGATCGCCCACGACTACTCCGGGTACGGCTGCCGCCTGGAGGACCTGATCCAGGAAGGCAACCTGGGCTTGCTGTTGGCGGTGAGAAAGTTCGACCCTCACCGAAACTACAGGCTGATCACGTACGCGGTGTGGTGGATCCGCGCGACGATCCTGGGCTACATCATGCGTTCGTGGAGCCTGGTCAAGCTGGGCACGACCCAGGCCCAGCGCAAGCTGTTCTCGGGCCTCAACCGCGCGCGGCGCGAGCTGGCCGCGGAGTACGAGACTCCGCTCCAGGGCGACGAACGGATCGGCGCGCTGGCCAGGAAGCTCAACGTTCGAGATCGCGATGTGTTCGAGATGGAGCTGCGCATGTCCGCGCGCGACTTCTCGCTGGACGCCAAGATCAACGACGAGCTCGGCGCCACCACCTTTGTCGAGATGCTCCCGGATAGCCGGCCCACCCCCGAGGACCTGGTCGAGGACGCGGAGTTCCGCTCCCAGGTCCGCGCCGCGATAGACGAGGCCGTGGCCCAGCTTCCAGAGCGCGAGCGGGAAGTGCTGAAGCGGCGGGTGATGACCGACGAGCCGGTCACGCTCAACGTACTGGCGCACGACCTCGGTGTATCACGCGAGCGGGTACGCCAGATCGAGAACAACGGCAAGCGCCGGATCCGGGACTACCTCGCCGAGACCTCGGACGAAATCCGCCTGCACTGAATTGCCACACCAACACCAATCTCTACCTGGAGGCCATCGCAGAGCTTCATCGTGACGCGTGCTTCTCGAACCAGCCGAGGATGCTAAGCAGCTTGGCGATGTGATGGCTCGGCCGGCCCGCGATGCCGTGAGCCTCGTCCGGAGCCCGCACCAGCGCGCTCTCGACCTTGCGCAGCTTGAGCGCCTGATAATACTGCTCCGATTCGGAGATCGGCGTGCGGAAGTCGTTCTCGCCGGTGATCACCAGAGTCGGCGTCTCGACCTCACCCACCAGCGAGAGCGGCGAGCGAGCCAGGTAGTGCTCCGGCTCCTCCCAGGGCATGCCCGGGAACCAGTACCTGCCGATGAAAACCGGCAGGTCGGTGGTCAACACCATGCTGTACCAGTTGATCACCGGGTACGCGGTCGCCGCGGCCCGAAAGCGCTTGGTCTTGCCGATGATCCAGCAGGTGAGCACGCCGCCGCCGCTGCCGCCGGTGACGTAGAGGCGCGACTCGTCGACGAAGCCCTTGGCGATCACGGCGTCGACCCCGGATATCAGGTCGAAGTAGTCGTCGCCCGGATAGGCGTGATGGATCAGATTGCCGAACTCCTCGCCGTAGCTCGTCGAGCCCCGGGGGTTGATGTAGAGCACCAGATAGTCGTGCGCCGCCCAGATCTGCTTCTCGAGATCGAACCGCCCGCCGTAGTTGGCAAAGGGCCCGCCGTGGATCTCGAGAATCAGCGGGTACTTCTTCTTCGGGTCGAAACCGGGCGGCTTCATCAGCCAGCCGTGGATCTTGCGCTGGTCCTTGCTCGAGGCGAACCAGATCTCCTCGACCGTGGAGAGCGTCTTGGCCGCGAACAGGTCGCGGTTGAGATCCACCACCACCCGCGCGGATCGCGCCGAGCCTGAGCGCGCGCCCACCGCGACCTGACCAAAGGCATCCGGGCGAGTGCGCGAAAAGGCGAAGCGGCCCTGCCCGCCGGCGGTGAACTCGGGCCAGCCGTACGCCTTGGTGCTCGCACCCAGATCCCGGGCCACCACCTCCACCTCGCCCGCCAGCGTGACGAAGCCGAGCTTGCCGTTGCCCTGATCGTCGTAGGCGAAGAAGATCCCGCGGCCGTCGTCGGCCCAGACCGGCGAGCGCACGCTGCGGTCGAGCTTTGCGGTCAGCACCCGTGAGCCGCTGCCGTCCCGATTCATCAGATGAAGCCGGGCGACCTGGTAGCCCTGGTACCGATCGTCGAACCCGACGTACGCGATCTGCTTGCCGTCCGGTGAGATCGCCGGCTGCTCGTCCGGCCCGCGGCGGCCGGTGAGCGCTCGCAGTTCACCATCATCGACGCCGATCTCCCACAGCTCGGTGTCGAGCGGCTCGTACTCGTGATCCTCGCGCCGGTTGACCGGCATGATCAGAGATTTTCCGTCCCGCGACCAGATCGCGGGCCCGCCGAAGATCGGATCTCCGTGATGAAAATCGCCGCTCGTCACCTGGCGTGGCGTGCCCGGCTCGGCAGCCATCACGAACAGGTGGAAGTAGCCCGGCTTGAGGTATCCGAGGGCGTTGAAGCGATAACGCAGGGCATCGATGGTCTGGAGCGGCTCGGCCCACTCGGCCCCCTCGGGCGCCGACGGCATCTGGGCCAGGCTCGGCGGCTCGGAGCGAACGAAGGCGGTGAACGAGATCCGCTTGCCATCGGGCGACCAGGCGAGGCCCGAGGGCGGCTCTTGCAGGTTGGTCAAGCGCACGGCGTCACCGGTCGCCAGCGGCACCAGATAGACCTGCGGTGAACCTTCCCGGTCGGAGACGAACAGCAGGCGGGTTCCGTCCGGAGACCAGCGCGGCGACGAATCGTGATGCCGGCCGGTGGTCACGGGGCGCAGGCCGCTACCGTCGAAGCCTACCACCCAGATGCTGGAGTAACGCCCGTCGGTCTTGATGTCCGCGGAGTAGCGCACGAAGGCGACCGCCTCGCCGTCCGGGCTGATGCGGACGTCGCGCACGCTCTCGAAATCGAACAGGTCGACAGCGCGCAGGCGACTCGCCGGCACCGGCGCGGTTGCGCCCTTGGCCCCGCTCGACCGTTGCAGTCGCTCGTTCGCGGAGCGCAGCTCGGCCACCGAGCGCTCCGACTCGACGAGCCGGGCCTGCAGCTCGGCCGGGATCGGCTGCGGCTTTTGCGGGCCGCCGCAGGACAGGACTAGCAGAAAGGGTGCGGCCAGCGCGGTGAGGCGCTTCATGGGGGCTCTCCTCTCACGGCGAGACGGTGTAGTCGATAATAACCTCGGAGATAGTCGCTAACGAGCTCGCTGAAATCATCTTCGTGTCGCCGCCTCCATTCGGGTGCTCCGGTACGACAGGCTCACTTATAGAGGTGCAAGCGCCATCGTCTGAGCAATCTACCTTCCACCGCTTGGCTCAGCAATGCCTCCGGTCCGCCCACGAGCGCCCTGAACCCATGCGGGCGCCGCCAATACTCCGTGCACCCAGCTGCAGCCCATCGCGCGCCACCAGGCTGGCCCTCTCGGTCTTCGGCCCCGCCGCTCGGCGTTTCGATCCCGGATGGCAGCAGTAATTCTCCTTGCTCGCACGAGCGCGCAAGGGTACTCTGATGCACTGAGATGGCACCTGATTCGGATAGAACCGGCAAATCGCGGGAGAGTTCGCCGAACGCCCTCGGCCCGGCGGCCGAGGCACCATCGATCCCCGGCGTGACCCTGGAGGAGGAGATCGGCCGGGGCGCCCACAGCGTGGTGTACCGCGGCACCCGCGGCGGCCGCACCTTCGCGGTCAAGGTTCAGAAATCCGACGTGGACGATCACAACGGCAGCGCGGCCCTGCGCTTCAACCGCGAGGGCTCGATCCTCGCCTGCCTGCGCCACGCCGGATTGCCCGCGATCGTGGATATCGGCGAAGTTCGCGGCCGCCAGTACATCGTGCGCGAGTTCGTGCGGGGCCGAACCCTGTCCGAGCTGATCCGCGAGGGCCCGCTCCCCGAGGCCGAGATCGTGGTCATCGCAAGCCGCCTGGCCGGGGCACTGGCCGAGGTGCACTGCGTGGGCATGGTGCACTGCGACGTCAAGCCGGACAACATCCTCGTGCACGAGCAGGACGGCGCGCGGCTGATCGACTTCGGCTTCGCCGTGCGGGCGACCGACGAACGACACCGCAGCGAGATCGCCGGCACGCTGCTCTATGCCGCGCCCGAGCAGACCGGCATGCTCAAGCGCCCGCTGGACGGCCGTAGCGACCTGTACGCCCTGGGCGTGGTGCTCTACGAGTGCGCCACCGGCTCGGCGCCCTTCGTCTCGAACGACCTCGGCGAGCTGATCCGGCTGCACGCGGTGGCCCCGCCGCCCGACCTGCGCAAACGCAACCCCGCAATCTCGGCCGGCCTGGCCGCGGTGATCGGCAAGCTGCTGGCCAAGGATCCGGACGATCGATATCAGGGCCGGAATGGGCTGCTCGCGGATCTCGACCGGCTCGAGGAGATCAGCGAGTCCCTGGAGGCGGGCCAGGAGCCCGTGACGCTGGGCGCAGCGGACCGGGCGTCCGTCGGCGACCTCGAGGCGCCGCTGATCGGCCGTGACGGCGAGATCGAGCAGCTGTGGCGGCTCAGCGAGCAGGCCCTGCTCGGCAGCGGCAGCATGATGCTGATCGAGAGCGAGGCCGGGCTGGGCAAGAGCCGGATGGCCATCGAGCTGATGCGACGCCTGCGCGGTCCGCGGCAGCTCGCGCTGCGGGGCAGCTGTCCGGACGGCAATCCGCTGCCCTTTGCCCCGCTGCGTGAGGCGATCGAGATCCTGCTGCAGAGCCGCTTCGCCCGACCCGAGCCGGACCGCCGAGCCCTGGAGAAACGGGTGCGCGCCGCGGCCGGCGATGCGGCGCCGCTGCTCAAGCGCTTCTCGCCGCTGCTCGCCGAGGTTCTCGGCGAGGTGGCCGACCTGCCGGGCCAGGAGAGCGTGCAGGACCAGTTCTACGACGCGCTGGCTCACCTGTTCCTGCGACTGGCCCGGGACGCGGACGGCGCGATCCTGGTGGTCGAAGACGCCGAACGCCTCGACGACGGCAGCCGTCAGGTGCTGGCCCGGCTGGCGGCCAAGATCGCCGAGGCGCCGATGCTGGTGCTGCTCACCGCCAGGACCGATAGCGAAGAGTTCGAGCCGGTGCTCGCCGAGATGGGATCGGCGCTGACCCACAGGCTGACGCTGGCTCCCCTGCGCGACGTCGCGGTGGCCCGCATCGTGGCCCAGCAGCTCGGCGACGCGGACGCCGAGCTCGACTTCGCGATACGCATCGCCGCCCGCTGTCACGGCAGTCCCTTTGCCGCCACCGAGTACGTGCGCAGCCTGCTCGACGCCGGACTGCTCCGGCCCACCTGGGGCCGCTGGCAGCTCGACGAGGACGGGCTGCGCAAGCTCGACCTGCCCTCCGACGTGGTGCAGCTGGTGCTGCACCGGCTCGAGGGGCTCGACGAGCGGACGCGGGAGATCCTCACCGCCGCGGCCGTGATCGACGCCCGCTTCGACCTCGACATCCTGACCCGCATGTTCGACGGCGAGGGCGAGGACGATGTCCAGCGCGCCGTGGCCGAGGGTATTCGCACGCGGCTGCTGGAACGCAGCGAGGCGGGACGGTACGCCTTCGTCCATTCCGAGGTGCGCGCCAGCCTGCTCGACGCGCTGCCCCTCGACGCGCGCCGGAGCCTGCATCAACGCATCGCCGAAACGCTGAAGAGGACCGGGCGAACGGACTCCGAGCATCTCTACGCGGTGGCGCGACACGCGGCCTCCGGCGAGGCGGAGCAACAGCCGGCCTGGGTCTTCGAGGCCAACCTCGCCGCCGGCCTGCGGGCGCTGGACGAGTACGCCCACGAGGAGGCGCACAGCTTCCTGCTCGTGGCCCAGACCAACGCCGAGCGCGCCGGCCTCGAGCCGCCGATCGAATTCGAGGAGGCGATCGGGGAGGTCTGCGCCCGCACCGGCCGCCTGGCGGATTCGATCCAGCACCTCGAACAGATCATCGCCCGGACCGAGAACCCGCTCGAGCGCGCCCGGCTGCGCTCCCAGCTGACCCAGACCCAGTGCGCCAACTTCTACTTCGAGCCGGCGCAGCGGGAGGCCGAGGCAGGGTTCAAGGAGCTCGGCATGAGCTTCTTCCGCTGGCTGCCGCTGCGGCTGCTGGCATGCCTCTACTACTGGCTCCGCGGCTTTCTCGCGATCCACCTCTTCGCGCTAAGGCCAAAACCCGGTCCCAGGCGCGAGCGCCTGGCCGTGTTCTGCAGGCTCTGCGAGTACACCGCGGTGGCCACGTATTTCGACAACCGCCCGCTGGGGCTGCTGCAGGCCGTGCTCAAGTCGCGCTGGGCCGGCGCACGCCTCGGCCCATCTCCCGAACTCGCGGCCGCGCTGAGCCAGTACGCGGTGGTGCTCGCCGTGGGCAAGCTCAGCGGGATGGCCCGCCGTACGATCGACCGCGCCGAGAACATCGCCACCAAGATCGGCGACAGGCTGGTCCTCGCCCGCGCGCAGCTGTACAAGGGCTTCGTCTGGCATCTCTGCGGATCCTCGGTCGAGGCCGAGGCCATGGCGCGCAAGTCGCTGGAGGAACACGGCGAGTTCCTCGACGGCATGCACTACGTCGATGCCTGCGGCGATCTGGTGTTCAACCTGATGCTGCGCGGGTACTACCGTGACGCCTGGTCCTGGATCGAGCGACAGCTTCCGCGCCTGTGGTTCACCGTCGGCGAGGTACGCGCCAAGCAGGGCAATCCGTGGGCCGGCTCCGTGCTGGCCGGGCTCGGACGCACCACCGAAGGTCTGGAGTACGAGCGGAACATGCTCGCCCTCTGCGAGGAGGCGCCGCGAACCGAGCACTACCGCTGGGCCGAGATGCTGGCCTATCGGGTGCAGTTCTACCTCGAGCAGGGCGAGACCGGCGAGGTGGTGGATGATGCGCTCGAGGAGCGCCGGGCGCTGGGCATCTCCCCGCTGCTGGACACCTTCCACCTGCGCGGCTTCTACGTGTTCCAGGCCTACGCACGGATGGAGCAGGCGATGCGGGCCGAGGCCGGCGATCGCTTCCCGCACGTGCGGCGCCTGCGTCGTGCCTTCAAGGAGCTCAGGCGCGCCGTGATGATCCCCTCGATGCGGGCGCACGCGCTGGCGATCGAGGCCGCCCTGCGCCGGCTGCAAGGCCGCCACGGCAAGGCGCGGCGGCTGCTCGGCCGCGCGGAGCACTACGCGCGGGACATCGACAGCCCGTGGGTGCTCTACGAGGTGGCGCGCCAGCGCGCGCACCTGCTCCACGAGATGGGCAAGCGCGCGGCGTGCCTGCGCGAGGCTCGCATTGCCCTGGGGCACGCGCTCGAGCACGGCTGGGTCTACCGTGCGCGCAAGCTCCGAAACGAGTTCGGCATCGGCGACTCGTCTCGCCGCTCACCGACGAGCCTCTCGGCAAGCTCGCCCGACAACCTGTCCGCGATAACGATACGCGAGACGAGTCACGCCGGCTCGCTGCGCCTCAAGCGGCAGCTCGACGCCCTGCTCCAGGTGAGCCTGGCCGCGGCGTCCTCTCTCGATCCGGATGAGCAGGCGCGCAAGGCCCTCGACGAGATCGTACGCATCCTCGGAGCCGAGCGGGCTTTCCTCTTCCGCTGCGCCGAAACCGGTCAGGCGCTGGACTACCAGGTCGGCCGCGACGCCGATCGCAACGACCTCGTGCGGCCGACCCAGTACAGCGCCACGGTGGTCGACATGGTCCGCCGCCGCCGCAAGCCGCTCGTGATCTCCGGCTCCGACGAGGGTGCGGCCCTGGGCTCGGAGAGCATCGTCCGCCACGACCTGCGCAGCATCCTCGCCGCGCCGCTGATGGTGCGGGAACGGATCGCCGGCGTGATCTACCTCGACAACCGCCTGGCCCGCGGCGTGTTCACCGAGGAGGACGTGGAGATCCTGCTCGCCATCGGCAACCACATTGGCATCTCGCTCGAAACCGCGCGGGCCGCGCAGCTCGAGATCCGCGTCGAGGCCGAGGCCGAGAAACGGCGACTGGCCGAGAGCCTCTCCGAGATGACCCATGCGCTGAGCTCATCGCTAAAGCTGGAGGACGTGCTCGACCGACTCCTCCACGGCGTCACCGATGTGCTCGATCACCACCGGGCCTCGATCTACATCCTGGAGGAAGACACGCTGCAGCGCGTGCGGGTCGTCGGCGAGGCCGCGGCCTCTGCCGTGCCCCAGTTCTCCGTGCCGCTGGTGCGCGATCCCCTGCTGGGCGAGGTAGCTCGCACCCGCCGGCCGGTGATCGTGCGCGACACGCGCCGCGACGGCCGGGTGATCGAGCACGCCGAGCCGCTGCTCGGCTGCTTCATCGGCGTGCCGCTGATCTCCCAGGACCGGGTCGCGGGCGTGCTGGTCCTCGAGCACGAGAAGATCGGAGCGTACACGGCCTCCGAGGCCGAGGTGGCCTTCACCTTCGCCGGGCAGGCGGGAATCGCCATCGAGAACGCCCGGCTGTTCGGTGAGGTCCGCCGGCTGGCGACCACGGACGAGCTCACCAGCATCTTCAACCGGCGGCACTTCTTCACCCTGGCCGAGCGGGAGTTCTCGCGCAGCCGCCGCTACGGCAGTCCACTTTCGGCGATCATGCTCGACGTCGATCATTTCAAGAAGGTCAACGACACCTACGGTCATGCGGTCGGCGACGAGGTGCTCAAGGCCATCGCCGCACGCTGCCAGAGCTGCATCCGCGACCTCGACGTGCTCGGCCGGTACGGCGGCGAGGAGTTCGCGATAGTGCTGCCCGGCACGGTGCTCGAGCAGGCGCGCGACCACCTCGCCGAGCGGCTGCGCCAGACGATCGCCGACACCCCGGTGACGACCGCGCGCGGGGAGCTGGACCTGACGGTCAGCATCGGCGTGGCCCAGGTCACCGGAACAACCAAGGACCTCGCAGCGCTGATCGATCGCGCCGACGGAGCGCTGTACCGAGCCAAGGAGGAGGGCCGAAACCGGGTCATTGCGTCCGAGGGCGAACCAGAATGCTGATGCTGATGCTGTGGAAGGAGAACGCTGGATGAAGCAAGTGGAGACCCTGATCATCGGTGGTGGTATCTCGGGCCTGGCCTGCGGCCGGGCGCTGGCGCAAAGCGGCCGCGAGTTCGTGCTCTGCACCGACCGCCTCGGCGGGCGGCTGTACGCCTCGGCCGACGGCCTGAACTACGGCGCGGCCTACGTAACCCCCGACTACCACCACGTGCTGCCCTTCGTGGACAAGGTCCGACACAATCGCATGCGCGATGTTTATTATTGGGACGGCCGGCGGATGATCACGGTTTTCCATCCGACCAACGTCATGCGCGCCGCGCAGCTCGCACGGATCTACGCCCTGCTGGTCCCCTACCGCAAGCACCTCAACAAGCTCCGCGAACGCGTGCCGCACGAGTGCCAGAAGTCTCTGATGGAGCGCGATCCGGTGCTGCGGAGCTGCGTCGAGATGCCGGCCAGCGAGCTTGTGGCGAAACACGGCTTGGAGCGAATGGACGAGATCTTCTGCGGACCCTTGCTGCACTCCACGCTGTTCGTCACCACCGAGGAGACAAACGCCTTCTACTGGATGGCCAACCTGTTCCCGGCCTTGATCCCGGCCTGGACCGTGGATGTACGACCCGCGGTCGGTCGACTGACCGCAGGCTTCAGGGACCGTATCGTGAACGCCAAGGTCACCGAGGTCCGCGCGGTCGAGGGCGGCAACCGCTTCGAGGTCAAGGCCGGCAACGCGCGCTACTCCGCTCGCAACCTGGTGGTTGCGATCCCGCGGCACAACTCCGAGGGACTGGTAGACGTGCCCTCCACCACACGCAGCGTGCCGTACTGCACGATCCACATCCGCGGGCAGCGCCGCAGTCACTACAGGCCGGGCAAGACCGTGTTCCTCCGACGCGAGCACCCGATCCGCTGCCTGTGGCCACAGAACAACGGCGCCGACATCGCCTTCGGGCCGACCACCAATCCGGATCTATCGGAGTACTACGAGAACTTCGAGATCACCGGCAGCGTGGCCTGGAAGACGGCCTGCCAAATCGCCGGCGCCGAATGGCGCCCGCTGCGAGTCCGGGAGAACCTGTTCGCCATCGGCGACCACAACATCCTCGGCCTCGAGGACAGCTACCTCACCGGGCTGTTCGCGGCAAACCGGATCCTGGAGACGCCGAAGGGCTAACGACTCTAGAGCCTACGGATAGCGTTCGTTCATCGCGGCGATCACGCGGCCGTCGTCGTAGTGCGGCGCAAAGAGGGAAAAGCTGAAGTCCGCATCGGCCAGCGCATTGACCGTGGCCACTGCATCTTCGCGGGAGATGCCGCCGTGATCCGGCCGGTGCCCCGGATCTCCCATGGGCATGATCTGCTTGGTGTAGCCGGCGCTACGCCACTGCTCGACCAGCGCCAGGTACTGCGGCCCCTTGAAGCTGTAGATCCACGGCGCCACACAGTTGGTGTACTGCTCCATCAGCGCCACCCGCTCCTCGAAGGAGCTGGTGCCATCGATCTCGTGGTCCAGGGTGATCTTGGGCGCGTTGCAGAAGACCTTGCCCCGAGCTTCCGCTTCCTCGTAGAGGATGCGCAGGATGCTCGCGCCCTTGGTCAGCGTCCAGCCCTCGTGATGCAGCCCGATGCCGGCGACGCCGGGATCGGCCAACACCTCGCGGGCCCAGCCGCGCACCGCCTCGTCGGTCATCTCCTCCTGGAAGGGATCGTACCACGGATGCAGGATGCGCATGTTGTACGCGCCCAGCACCTGGCCCTCGAGAGCGAATACCACCGGATGATGCAGTCCGTAGTCCTCGGTGGCGGTGCTGCCCTCGAGCCACAGCGCGGGTCGCATCGGGAACGGATTCGTCGGGTCGATCCCGGTACTGGTGTCCGTGTCCGTGTCCACATCCGTGTCCAGGTCCGAGTCCGCGTCCGTGTCGGCGTCCGTGTCCGCGTCCGTGTCCGCGTCAGTGTCCGCGTCCGTGTCCGCGTCCGCATCGAGATCCACGTCGCCGTCCGTGTCCGTGTCCGTGTCCGTGTCGGCGTCCGTGTCGGCGTCCGTGTCCGCGTCCATGTCCGCGTCAGTGTCCGCATCCGTGTCGGCATCGGTGTCCGCGTCGGTGTCGTTGTCTGCGTCGGTGTCCAGGTCCATGTCGGCATCGCCCGCGGTGGCCGCGTCCTCTGCGCCGCAGGACGGATAGAGCCCCGCCAGCACGAGGGCTGCAACCAGCCGACAGAGAACATTGGCCTTCATCTCGGCCTCCATCCAATCCGACGGCGCATCGCGCCGCGGACCCATGGTCTCTCATGGTACGGTCTGGCGCCCGTCAGGTCAACTTCGGTCGCGTGGCCGGCTTGACCGGAGAAGGTCGAAAGACATAGTATTCTGGCTCCTTTGACCGGGGGTGAGCCGACCGATGGACTATTACGATCAGGAACCGATGGCCCTCGGCTCAGAGGGGCAGGCCAACGCCTTCGCCGAATCAGAGCAGATCGCCGCGCAGTTCTCGGCCCTGCTGGAAAAAGGTGATTTCGACGCGGCGACACGCTTGTACATGCATGCCGGAGAGGCCGTCGGCTTCCCGCTGATCAATCGCTTCGCCCAGAACGCGGACATGTCCCGCCGGCTGGCGAACGTCTTCTTCCGGGCCAAGGACTACGACAAGGCTGCGCAGATCTGCGAGAACCTGGGTGAGGATCAGAAGGCGGCCGAGCTCTACGACCATTCGGGGAACGCGCTGGCGGCCGCCGAGTGCTATCAGCGGCTGGGCGAGAAGTCACTGGCCGCTGATCGCTTCGAGAAGTGCGGCCACGCCCACCAGGCCGCGGACCTGTTTCTCGAGCTCGGCGAGCACGTACGCGCGGCGATCAACTTCGAGAAGGCGTCCGAGGTCTTCGAGGCGGGGCGGAACTACTTCCGCGGCGGCCAGGAGCAGCGAGCTTTGGAGCTGCTGCAGCAGGTGCCGGCGGGCTCGCCGGACGAGCTCGAGGCGGTCGGCATGATCAGCACCGTCCTCGAGCGCAAGGGCTATGCCGAGCTCGCCGCTCGCCGGCTCCACGCGCTGTTCGAGCAGCACGCCATCGACGCGGACAGCCTCGAACTGGGCTTTCATCTCGGAGAGCTGGAGCTGGCACAGGGCCACCGCGACGCCGCCCGCGCGGCCTTCGAGAAGGTGGCGAACATCAACTTCGGCTTCCGCGATGTGGGCGACAAGCTGAAGGTGCTGCAGGCTCCGGCGGACCCCGCGGCCATGCCCGAGGGGCCGATGAGCGGCGCGCCGCGCCACGCCACATCGGAGATCACGCTGGTCGCGCCCGAGATCGAAGACGTGGCCAAGTTTCCGGTGTTCTCCGAGCTCTCGCTGCCCCAGGTTCGCGCGATGTACGCCCTGGCCGAGACCCGCGAGTACCAGCAGGGTGACGTGGTGATCGAGGAGGGCCAGCCCGGCCAGGGCCTGTTCCTGGTCAAGGACGGGCTGCTCCGCGTACACCTGCTGGACGATGACGGCAGCGAGCTGACCGTGGCCAACTTCCCTCGCGGCGCCCACTTCGGCGACATGACCCTGCTCGACGAGGCGCCGACCGCGGGACGCGTGGTGGCCACCCGGCAAACCGTGGTGCTGCACATCAGCAAGGATCGCTTCACCGCCATGCTCCAGGCCGATCCGGCGCTGGCCAACGGCGTGTACAAGGCGATGATCCGCACGCTCTGCGCGCGACTGCGCGCCACGACACGCAAGCTGCTGATGACGAGACGCGAGCTCAGTATCGTGAGGGGAGAGCCGGGCTCAGCGGATTGATCGGCCGCGCGTCCCGAGGGTGCGTGCAAACTCGTCGATCAGCTCCGCCGTCTTCTGCGGCGCCTCCCACTGCGGCAGGTGGCCCACGCCGTCGAGGACCTCGAGCCGCGATCCGGGAATCCAGGCGTGGAGGCGCTCTGCAGCAGCCAGCGGCAGCCAGCTGTCGTCCCGGCCCCAGAGAATCAGCGTCGGGGCCCTGATGCGTTCGACGTCGGCTCTGGTCACGGGCTCCCCGCGGATGTGGATGAACTGCTCGAGCATCGCGACCCGCCCCCCGGGGGTGTTGAGCGGGCGGTACATCTCCTCCACCACCTCGGCTGTGACGCTATCGCCGTCGGCGACCGCGGTGATCAGCGAGATGCGATAGGTCAGCCGCCCCATGATCCACACCGCGGCGAGGTTCACCCCGTCCGTGGTGAGCAGCGACTGCAGCCACGGCCCCTCGTCGTGTGACATCCCGGCCGCCGCGTCGACGGCCACCAGGCCCAGCGTGCGATCCGGAAAGTCCGCGGCGAAGCGGACCGCGGCGCCGCCGCCCATGGAGTTGCCGACCACCACGGCCCGATCGAGACCCAGCTCGTCCAGCAGCCCGGCACAGAGCCGCGCCAGATCTCCGTAGCCCATCGCGGGTCCACGCTTGTCCGAGTACCCGAAGCCCGGCCAGTCGGGCGCGATCAGCCGGTAGCGATCCTCCAGGCGCGGGATCAGCTCACGCCAGGTGTAGCTCGAGTCGGACCAGCCGTGCAGCAGGAGCACCGCGGGTGAGCCTCCTCCGGTATCGAGCACGCGCATCACGCGATGCTGCACCATGATGCGCTTCTCGAGGCGTGCCGTCCGACCGACCCAATCGCTGTCCCGGGGAACGGCGGTGACGAAGCCGCGGTCGTGAGCCCACAGCGGGAGCAGCACGATCAGCGCGCCAAGCGCGATCGATCGCCGGATCTTCACGGGGAGCCCGACTGCCGGATCCATCCCGGCGGTGCGCCGCACCAGGCGAGCCGCACAACCGCGAGTCCAGTGATTGCTAGTTTCATCTTTGGTTGGGTAGAGGCTACTCCTCTTCCTCGCCCCTCAGGTAGGCCTTGTCCCTGGGCTCGCCCATGGCCGAGCCGAACTCGTCGCCCAGCTCGGGGACGTAGTCGTCCTCGTCCTCGTCGAAGACTTCCTCCTCGTAGTACTCGCCCTCACCGTCGCCCTCGTCGAAATCACTCTCCTCGACGTCGTCATCGACCCAGAACAGCTGCTCCTGCTGCGCCCCGCATTCAGGGCACTCGGGCGGCGGGTTGTTCAGCTCGAGGTAGTAGCCGCACTGGGCGCACTCCCAAGCCATGTCCTCCCTCCGGCCTGGCCGAACGGCCGACAGAAAGGATAGCAAAATCGACCGCCCGATCGAAGTCAAAATCTCATTTTAAGATCTTGAATCGGGCGGACGATGCTGTCATCATATCGGATTGAATATCCCACCGGGAATGCGCTGTGCGCGTGATGCAAGGAAGACAGATCGGCACCCTCGGCGCGGCGGCCCTTGCCGAGCGTCGCACGGAACACGACTCGACGCTGCTCGACGTGGGCACCGGAGATGGACGTTTTCCGCTCCGCCACGCTCGCGAGCATCCGCGCACGCTCTGTGTCGGGCTCGACGCGGTGTCCGACAACCTGGAGCCATCGGCCTCGCGCGCCGCTCGCAAGCCGGCCCGGGGCGGTGCGCCGAACTTGCTGTTCGTCATCGCCTCGCTCGAGGATCCGCCGGCCGAGCTCGGTGGCTTCGCCGACCGGCTGACAGTGCTCTACCCCTGGAGCGCCCTGCTCCGCGGTCTGGTCGCGCCCGACCCGCGCATGCTGGACAGCCTGGTGATGCTCGCGGCTCCTGGAGCGCGCATCGATCTGCTGCTCAACAGCTCGGTGTTCGAGCAGGCCGGGTACGCCGAGCGCCTCGAGCTGCCGGCGCTCGACGAGCCGTACCTGGAGCGGGTACTGGTCCCGGCGTATCGCACGGCCGGCATCCACGTCGAATCGTACCGCTGGCTGCGAGACGAAGAGCCGCCGTACCGCACCACCTGGGGCCAGCGCCTGACCCGGTCCAGCCAGCGGGAGACGCTGGAGATCTGCGCCCGGCGGGAGGCGTCTTGAGCCGGCGCTCCGATCCAGCCCTGGCCGGCAGGCTGCACGTGGTGGCCACGCCGATCGGCCACTGGGACGATCTGTCGGCTCGCGCACTGACCGTGCTCGAATCGGCGGATTGGGTCGCGGCCGAGGACACGCGCTATGCCAGGCGTCTGCTCGCGCATTTCAAGCTCGAGCGCCCGCTGGTCTCCTGCCACGCCCACAACCAGGCGCGGCGCATTCCCGAGATCCTCGAGCGCCTGCGCCGGGGCGACGACGTGGCGCTGATCACCGACGCGGGCACGCCGGGCGTATCCGATCCGGGCGGCGAGGTGGTGGCTGCGGTGGCGCGCGCAGGTTTCCGCGTGGTGCCCGTGCCCGGCGCCTGCGCGGCCACGGCCGCGGTGTCCATCTCGGGCATGGCGGGCCGCGGGTTCGTGTTCCTGGGCTACCTGCCGCGGGCACAGGGCAAGCGCGCCACCGAGCTGAAGCGCTACGCCGCCGAGCCGCGACCGCTGGTGATCTACGAGTCGCCACGGCGGGTGCACAAGCTGCTGCAAGTGCTTCGCGAGACGCTCGGCGAACGCGAGGCGATGCTCGGCCGCGAGCTGACCAAGGTGCACGAGGAGATCCTGCGCGGCTCGCTCGGCGAGCTGACCGAGGCGCTGCCCGCCGAGCCGAGGGGCGAGTTCGTGGTGGTGGTGGGGGCGAGCCCACCGGGAGAGGCCGCGATGCCGGCGCCAAGCGCCGACGACCGGAACGCTGCCGTGCAGCGTGCGCTCGCCTCGGGAGAGAGCAAGACCCGCGCGGCCAAGGCGCTGGCCCGCGAGCTCGGTGTTGCCCGGGCCGAGGCGTACCGCCTGCTGCTCGAGGCCGAGCAGGTCTCGACGCGCGAGGTCCGGCTCGTGGCGCGCGGTCATCACACGCTGCGCGCCACGCATCACAAGAGCCTGGAGCTCAAGCGTGACACCGGGCTCGACCTGCGAGAGACCTGCGTGGTCGGCGTGGGCGCCGCCTGGGATCCCGAGGCGCTGCGCGAGCTGCCCGCCGAGATCGGCGTCACCCTCGAGGCCGGCGAGCATAGCGCGCGGTTCACGGCCACGCGCAACCCGCGGTTCGCCAGCCGGGAGTCGATGGTGTTCCGGACCAGCCGGTACAACGATCGCCGCACCCTGGGCGTGGAGGCCACGCTCACCGCGCGCGACCTCGACCGCGCGCTGGTCGAGGCGCTGAAGGATCCGCAGGCCGAGCTGGTGGTGACGATCCGGGGGATCCCCCGGGAGTAGACTCCCGGGCTACGTACCTCCGTCCCTGCGGGACGAGCGCCTCATTTAGCGCACCTTCCACAGCTTGAGCATCGTCGTCTGGAAGGGCACGTCCAGATCCGCGTTGCCGAAGGTGATCGCGATGTCGTCCCCGGGCCGCGCGAGCCCGTTGGCCTTGAGCGTCTGCTCGCACTGCTCGACCACGGCCTCCACGCCGCGCACCCACTCGGCGTGCACCGGCGTCACACCCCAGTACAGGGCCAGCCGCCGCGCGATGCGATCGTGCCGCGAGAAGGCCGCCACGCTGGCATCGGGCCGGTGCGCGCTGACCAGCTTGGCGCTGCGGCCCGACTCGGTGTACACCGCGATCGCGGCCAGCCCCATCACCTTGGCCACCTCGGCCGCGCCGTCGGCGATGGCATTGGAAAAGCTCTGCTCGCGGATCTCGGGCTTGTCGAGGTGCGCGAAGTAGTAGTCGCTGGCCTCGATCTCCTCGGCGATGCTGTTCATCAACTCGACCGCGAGCACCGGGTAGCGGCCCACCGCGGTCTCGCCGGAGAGCATCACCGCGTCCGTGCCGTCGAGGATCGCGTTGGCCACGTCCGAGACCTCGGCGCGGGTCGGCGCCGGGTTGCCGATCATCGACTCCAGCATCTGCGTGGCGGTGATCACCGGCTTGCCGCGCAGGTTGGTCTCGGTGATGATGCGCTTCTGCAGCAGCGGCACCTTCTCGTGGCCCGCCTCCACGCCCAGGTCGCCGCGGGCGACCATCGCGCCGTCCGCCAGATCGAGGATATCATCGAGCCGCTCGATCGCCTCGGGCTTCTCCAGCTTGGCGATCACCGGAACGTCGCCGGCCAGCTCCTTGGCCTGCGCCACGTCGTCGGGTGTGCGCACGAAGCTGAGCGCGAAGAAGTCCACGCCCAGCTCGCGGGCGTACTCGAGGTCCTTGCGGTCCCTGTCGGTCAGCGCCGGCGTGGACAGCCTGGTCCCGGGCAGGTTCATGCCCTTGTGATCTGACAGCCGCCCGCCGGTGACGACCCGGCAGTGCACCGCGCCGTCGCGGATCGTCTCGGCCGCCAGCTCGAGCTTGCCGTCGTCGAGCAGCACGTGCTGGCCGGGTTCCATGTCCTCGGCCAGCGTGGGGTAGCTGTGGCCTATCCGCTTGGCCGTGCCCAGCAGCTTGTCGTCCGAGATCAGCACGATCTCGGCACCGGGCTGCAGCTCGACCGCGCCGCCGGCCATCCGGCCCACGCGGATCTTGGGGCCCGAGAGGTCGGCGAGGATCGCCACCGGCTTGCCCTCCTCGCGAGAGGCGGCGCGCACCTCGTCGTAGCGCCGGCGATGCTCCTCGTGGGTGCCGTGGGAGAAGTTGAGCCGGGCCACGTCCAGCCCGGCGCGGATCAGCTCGGCCATGCGCCCGGGCCCGTCGGTGGAAGGGCCGAGCGTGGCGACGATCTTGACCTTGCGCATCGTCAAACCCCCGGATGTCGGCCGACACTACCACGTCCGGTATCCTCTTGACACCCCTCAAGCGCCCCTCTATCCTCCGCCCTGCACGGGCCAGGAACCTCCTGGTCGCAGTGGGGCGGGTGGGAGCGAAGTAACCCGGGCAGCGGCTCGGGCTGCTCGCTGCCGAGCATCCGATGCCCGCACCCGGCACCGACGGAGGTGACCCGTGTCCATCGTGCTCGACGGAAAATCCCTGACCATCGAACAGCTCAAGGCCATCGCCCGCGACCGCGAGACCGTCGAGGTCGCCTCTGACTGCTGGGACAAGATCGGCAGCTGCCGCGCCATGCTGCAGAAGAAGATCGACGCCCGGGAGATCATGTACGGCGTCAACACCGGCATCGGCGAGTTCTCCGAGGTGGTGCTCACCGACGAGCAGATGCTCAACTACCAGCGCTACCTGGTCTACTCCCACTGCGCCGGCATCGGCGACCCGCTGCCCGAGGAGGTGGTGCGCGCCGCCATCACGGGCCGGATCAACGTGCACTGCAAGGGCCACTCGGGCCAGCGCCCGGTGATCACCGAGCGCCTGGTCGATCTGCTGAACAAGCAGGTCACGCCGCTGGTGTTCGACAAGGGCTCGGTGGGCGCCTGCGGCGACCTCTCGCCGATGTCGCAGATAGCGATCGTGCTGCTCGGCGAGGGCGAGGCCTTCTTCGAGGGCGAGCGGCTGCCCGGCGGCGAGGCGCTCGAGCGAGCCGGCATCGAACCGATCCAGTTCAAGGCTCGCGACGGGCTGGCCTGCATCAACGGCTCCAACGTGCTCACCGCCCTGGCCGGGCTGATCCTCTACGACACCGAGCGCTGGATCAAGACCGCCGAGATCGCGGCCGGCATGACGCTGGAGTGCCTGAAGGCCAACATGAATCCGTATGACCGGCGCCTGCACGAGCACCGCGGCTTCGGCGGCGCGGTCGCCTCGGCCCAGAACATCCTCAAGATCACCCAAGACAGCGAGATCCTGCAGCTCAAGGAGAAGAAGGTCCAGGACGCGTACAGCATGCGCAGCACGCCGCAGGTGATCGGCGCGGCGCGCGACGCGATGAAGTACGCCCGCAGCCAGGTCGAGATCGAGCTCAACGGGCTGGGCGACAACCCGATCTTCCTCTGGGAGGACGAGACCGTGCTCACCGGCGCCAACTTCCAGGGCACGCCGGTGTCGCTGCCGATGGAGATGGTGGGCACTGCGATCTCGATGGTGGCGGTGCTCTCCGAGCGGCGGAGCAACCGGCTGTTCCACCCCGCGCTCAACGTGGGCCTGCCGCCCTTCCTGGCCCAGAAGCCGGGCATGATGTCCGGGCTGATGCTCTCGCAGTACACCCAGGGCATGCTCTGCGCCGAGACGCGGATCCTCTCGCACCCGGCGGCGAACCAGTCGATCCCGGCGGCCGGTGACCAGGAGGACTTCGTCTCGATGGGCATGAACACCTCGCTCAAGACGAAGCAGATCCTGCGGAACGGCTGCGGCGTGGTCGGCATCGAGCTGATTGCCGGCGCCCAGGCGCTGGACTACCGTCTCCCGCTCCAGCCGGGCACGGGCACCAAGGCGGCGTACGAGGTCGTGCGCAAGCACGTGGACCGGCTGGAGGAGGACCGGCCGACGCAGAACGACAACAACGCGATGGCCGCGGCCGTGGCCGGCCACGAGGTGCTCGAGGCCGTGGAGCAGGCGGTGGGGCCGCTGGAGGCCTGATCCGGAGCGAGCAGGGCCGAGCACGAGATGACCCGACTTGGTGTGGGCCCCTGGTTCGTACTGCTCTCGGCGGTGTACTCGGCGGGTGTGTTGTGGCTGCGCAGCACCGATCCAGTCTTCTTCGCCATTCCCGGGATCGTGCCACGCTGGCTGCAGATCGGCCTCGGCATGCTGCTGCTCGCGCTCTGCGTGCCCTTCTTCCTCTGGGCGCTGGCGATCCTCAACCGGGGCTTCCCTAGTGGCGAGCTGTTCACCGGCGGGCCCTATGCGATGTGCCAGCACCCGGTGTACGGGAGCTGGTGCGTGTTCGGCGTGCCCGGCATCGTGCTGCTGATCGGCACCTGGATCGGGCTCGCGGTGCCACTGCTGATGTACGTCACGCTGCGGGTGCTGGTACGCAGCGAGGAGCGCTGGCTCGAGCAGGCATTCGGAGATGAGTACCGCGCGTACCGCGCCCGAACGCCCGCAGTGTTCCCCAGGTTCTGGTGAGCTTCCCGAGCCGGGCGCCTCAGTCGCAGGCGATCACCCACGGCTCGAGATCCCACTCCTTGATCAGCGTGGAGAAGCCGGCGATCGACGCCTGGCCGCAGACCTGGTCCGCCAGGGCCTGGCCGTCGGCGATGTCATCCACGTACTCGACGTGGAACACGGCCTTGCCCGCCTCGATGAAGGGCTTGTACTTATCGCACTCGCCGTACGCGAAGCACTCCTCGTTGAGCGCCCAGTCGTAGCACGGCTCGAGCACCTCGAGCTGGTCCACGTCGTTCTTGAGGCCGACCGACAGACCGCGGCTGTGCGCCTCGTCGGAGATGAACTCGTTGTAGTCGAGCTGGTCGTACCCGTCGAAGTCGAAGCCGGAGCTGTTGAGGTACCCATCCATGTTGTCCGGCTCCACGCCGTCGCAGTTCTTCGTGACCGCGAGGTCCAGGCGGGTCTGCATCACCGCGCGCAGCCCTTCCGAGCGGACGTCGATCCACTTCTCGTCGGGCCAGCCTTCCATGGTCTTGCCGATCGCCTCGGCCGGGAAGTCTCCGGCGTCGTCACGCCAGTCCTCCCAGCTCCCGGCCGAGAAGTAGCAGATCACGGTGCGGCCGGCCGTGTGCAGCTCGTCGATCACCGCCTGGGGCGCGTCGAACAGATCGATGTCGTACATCTGAACGTCGAGGCTGGTGTCGATCGTGCCCAGCAGCTGCCACTGCCAGCTCATGCCCGCGGCCAGGTTGTGGGCCGGCGTGTTGGTGCATTCGCCCTCCCAGTCGCTCCAGTCGGTGTCCGTATCGCCGTTCTCGTCGTCGTCGCCGCAGGCCACGAACAGGCACGCGGCCAGCAGGATCGTCCATCCATATCTCATCTTGCTCCCTCCCTTGCTGCGGGGATCATCCTGCAGGGGCCGCCGGAAAGCAACACGAATGCGCGGGGTGAGCTACGACGTCAATCCCACTCGAAGCGCAGGCGGTAGGTCTGTCCCGCATCCCAGCGGAATTCCTCGAGTGAGTACGGCTCCTGGTTCTCGTCGTGGGAGTAGTCGCAGTGGCCGTCGCGATCGATCCAGGTCTCGAGCTTCATCCGGTCGGTGAGGTACACCTCGGTGCAGCCCGGGTCCGGGTTCTTGTTCCACTTCTCCAGCAGCACCTCGCAGCAATCGCCGCGCAGGGTGACGAAACACCATTTTTCCACGCAGTGACCGTGGTTCTCCACGAATCCGGAGACGTCGAGCTCGAGCAAGCCGGCCGTCGTGTCCTGCTGCACGACCTGCACCGAGTACGGCGCGTCCTGCTCCCGGCCGCAGGTCTCGGTGTCGTGGATGTACTCCAGTCCGCGGCCGATCAGCGACTCGGGGATCTCGTACTCGAAGGCCAGCACACGGTCCCGCCACACGCGGATGTAGAAGGGTCCCACGCGTTCCTGGCACTGCTCGGTGCAGTCCCGGCTGCCCGGAGCGCGACCGTCACAGGACGAGGCTGCGCCGCAGCTCTCGCTGCACAGGCCGGTACCAAGATCCACGCCACCGGCGCCGCAGGTGTCCGTGTCCGAGTCAGCATCGGAGTCCGAGTCGGTGTCGGAGTCCGAGTCAGCATCGGAGTCCGAGTCAGCATCGGAGTCCGAGTCAGCATCGGAGTCCGAGTCAGCATCGGAGTCCGAGTCAGCATCGGAGTCCGAGTCAGCATCGGAGTCCGAGTCAGCATCGGAGCCCGAGTCGGTGTCTGCGTCAGCATCGGAGTCCGTGTCAGCATCGGAGTCCGTGTCCGTATCCGTGTCGCTGTCTGCATCGCCGCAGTGACAGGCACCCCAGCCAGAGCCGTCCGCCAGGCAGAGCTGCTTGCCCGGGGCGCTGCCCGCGCAGGTGCAGTCCTGCAGTGAGCCCGGCTCGCACAGCGGGGCGCTCCCGCCCTCCTCGTTCCCGCAGGCCTGCGCCATAATCGTCAAAAGTATCAATATCTTCGCGCAACGCATCGCCGCCCCTCCGACGCACCCGGGCACATTCCCGCCTGCTGTCATGGCAGTGCCGCGAGCCAGGGCTACAGGCTCAAGAAATCTGCGATCTCACTCGCAGCCATCGCCCTCTGAATGCCAGGGCTACCGGCTAGTACTCGTCGAAGATCTCCTGGATCGCCTTCGAGTCCGAGCTCCGGGTCAGCGCCAGCATCAGCAGCACCCGCGCCTTCTGCGGGTTGAGCGTGCCCGCCACCACGAAGCCATGCCTGTCGTCGTCCACCTCGGCGTTGCGCGTCACCCTTCCCGCTCCGCAGCGCGAGGCGCGCACCACCACCACGCCCTTCTTGCGCGCTGCGATCAGCGCCTTCTCGGTGACGGGCGAGGGATTGCCGTTGCCCACACCGGCAAGCACGATGCCCCGGGCGCCCGCCTTCACCGCCGCGTCCACGAACAGGGGCTGATGGTTGGCGTGGCCGTACACGATCTCCACCCGCGGCAGCGCCTTGCGCTGGCCCGGCCGCAGGGCGCCCGACGCGCCATCTCGCTGCGACGGCGTCCCGTGGAACCGCACCTCGCCGCCGAGCACCTCGCCCACGGGCCCGGCGTCGGGCGAGACAAAGGCGTCAACGTTGGTGGTGTGGGCCTTGGTCACGCCGCGCGCGCCGTGGATGCGGTCGTTCATCACCACCAGCACACCGCGGTCGGCCCGATCCGCGTGGTCGGCCGCGGCCACAGCCACCGCGTTGTACAGGTTCATCGGCCCGTCCGGCGACAGGGCCGTGGGCGCGCGCTGGGCGCCCACCAGCACCACGGGCTTGCCCTTGCGCTGCGCCGCCAGGTGCAGGAAGTACGCGGTCTCCTCCAGCGTGTCCGTGCCGTGGGTGATCACCACGCCGTGCACGTCCTTCCTGGCGAGCAACGCACCGACCCGCCGCACCAGCGCCAGCCAGATCGCGTCGGTCATGGCCTGGCTGCCCACCTGGGCCACCTGCTCGCCGAACACGTCCGCGATCTTGGCAATTTCGGGCACGGCCGCGATCAGCTCGTCCACCGGCTTCCTCGCCGCCTCGTACTTCCCGCTCACACGCGACGGCCCGGCACCGGCGATGGTGCCGCCCGTGGCCAGGATCGCGATTCTCGGCTTGCCCGCGGCCTGGGCCACGGTGATCGGCGCCAGCAGCACGGCCACCAGCACGGCAGGGCAAGCCCCTGCCAGCACCCGCTCCTGCCTCATCTGCTCCCCCACGAAAAAAACGGCGGGACTCACATCCCGCCGTGCATCGATCTGGTGCCGAGGAAAGGACTCGAACCTTCACGGCCTAACGACCACTGGACCCTGAACCCAGCGCGTCTACCAATTCCGCCACCTCGGCACGTTTTCAAGGACCGCACCCCATCGGGGCGACGTGAGCGTATAGCACCGAAATCCCCGACCTGGCAAGACCTTTTTCCCTGTGTTATTGGTGAAGGATGCGCGAGCTCAAGCCCCGTGTGCTGGACTATCTCCGCTCCCGTCCCGGAGCCCGCATCTCCCGCCGGCGCCTGCCGAGGGCCCTGGGCCTGGGCCCGGGCGGCAAGCGCGCCCTGGCCCGCGCCCTGGAGGAGCTGATCCGCGAGGGCCTGGTCGAGCGCGTGGGCGGCCGGCTGGTCCGTGCCGCAAGCCCACGGGGCGAGATCGAGGGCCGGCTCGCGGTCAATCCCTCGGGCGGATTCGCCTTCGTGATCCCGGAGGAGGGCAAGGGCGATGATATCTACCTCGACGCCCGCGACCTCGGACCGGCGCTGGACGGCGACCGGGTACGGGTGGCGCTCAAGCCGCGCGCGGGCCGAGCCCGCGGTCCCGGCCCGCGGGGTCGGGTGGTCGAGGTGCTGGAGCGCGGCCGCACCCGGATCGTGGGTCAGCTCTTCGGCTCCGAGCAGCAGAGCTTCCTGCTGCCCGAGGATCCGCGGCTGCACCGCGACTTCGGCGTGGAGGAGCGGGCCGGGGCAAGCGTGGGCAACGTGGTGCTGGCCGAGATCAGCCATTACCCCGAGCCCGGCGTCTCGCCCGCGGTGCGCGTGGTGCAGCGCCTCGGCCGACCCGATGATCCAGGCATCGAGATCGACAAGGTGATCGCAGCGCGCGGCCTGCGCGTCGGCTTTCCGCCCGAGGCCCTGGCCGAGGCCGAGCGCAGCGCAGCCGCGCCGCCCGGGCCAGAAGGGCGCGAGGACCTGACCGGCGTGCCCTTTGTCACGATCGATCCCGAGGACGCGCGGGACTTCGACGATGCCGTGGCGATCCGCGACGGCCGGATCCTGGTGGCGATAGCCGATGTCTCGGCCTTTGTGCGGCCAGGTTCGGCGATCGACGCCGAGGCTGCGCTGCGCGGCTGCTCGGTGTACTTTCCGGACCGGGTGCTGCCCATGCTGCCAGAGCCGCTGACCGCGGACGCCTGCAGCCTGCGCCCCGGCGAGGAACGGCCGGCCCTGGTCGCGGATCTCCCCGTGCCAGGGACCACGGGCGAGCCGCGATTCTATCCAGGGCGCATCCGCTCCGCAGCCCGGCTCAGCTATGGCGAGGCCCAGCAGCTGCTCGACGGCCGCACCGACGCCGAGCCCTTCCCGGGCTGCGGCGTGCTCCTGCGCGAGCTTCACGACGCGGCACAGGCGATCAATCGCGAGCGCAAGGCTCGCGGCGCGCTCGACCTGGACCTGCCCGAGTCGCGGATCGAGCTGGACTCCGAGGGACGGCCAATCGACGTGCGTCGCGCCGAGCGCCTCGGGGCCCACCGGCTGATCGAGGGCCTGATGATCGCGGCCAACGAGGCGGTGGCCCAGCACTTCGAGGCTCATCAGGCGCCGACCCTGTTCCGCGTGCACGAGCGCCCCGATCCGGCCAAGCTGCACAGCCTGGGTGCGCTGGCCCGCACCCGCGGGCTGGCCCCGCCGCGCAGCGATGCGCCGGCCGCGCTGGCCGCCTTCCTCGACACCCTCCACGACCGCGACGACGGCCTATTCCTGGCGCGGGTGCTGCTGCGCTCGCTGGCCCGCGCACGGTACGACGGAGACAACCTCGGCCATCACGGCCTGGCCTCGGAGGCGTACCTGCACTTCACCTCGCCGATCCGGCGCTACCCGGACCTGGTGGTGCACCGCAGGCTCAAGGACCTGCTCGCCGGACACGCGGCCGACGAGAGCGGCGCGCTGGCCGGCCTGGCCCAGACCTGCACCGCGGCCGAGTGGGAGGCGGACGAGGCCGGGCGGGAGGTGGGGGATGTGTACCGCTGCCTGGTGCTGGCCGAGCGCGTCGGCGAGAGCTTGCAGGGCCGGATCAGCGGGGTGTTGCGGAGCGGCCTGTTCGTGGAACTGGACGCGCCCTTTGCCGAGGTGTTCGTGCCCGTGGAGCGCCTGCCCGGCTACTGGGAGCTCGATGCCGAGGCCCACGCGCTCTGCGCCCGGCGCGGCGCGCGCCTGACCCTGGGCGATCGCGTGACCGTGGAGATCGAGCAGGTGCGGCTGTACCGCCGCCGGGTCGAGGGCCGCATCGTGGAGCCCCGGCTGGGCGGTCGCGGCGATGACAACAGTCGAAGAGATCGGCGACGACTCTAGCCAGAAGTTCCCCCGGCGTCCACAACCTCCGTTGAATTGAATGCCCAGTGTCCACGGGGAGATTTCTCGTTCAGGGCGCAGTTTTGCATGCAAGAATGTAGCCATGTATTATGCAAATTAATACTTGA
>Ga0272442_10001478_pt1 | contig 35746 bp, 21 predicted proteins | sample SSMForm2O_FD_200262 | JGI IMG/M metagenome (GOLD analysis project Ga0272442, IMG submission 200262) | Marine sediment archaeal communities from Little Sippewissett salt marsh, Falmouth, MA, United States - SSM-Form-2O | ecosystem: Environmental > Aquatic > Marine > Wetlands > Sediment ... | reverse complement strand
ACCACCAATGGCGCTTTCCACTGTAGCGCGGTGCTCCTTGGCACGGCGCTGCTTCCGAGCGAAGGCGGCCGCACCGCGTACCTCTTTCCCTCAATCTTCTTTGCCAACCCGTGTCTTGACGGCGCGCGGCGCTTGCCTTAGACTCCCCGGCAACATGACAGATTGGCGCAAGAATCTCGGAAGCTTCTTCGAATCCAGCGAGGAAGCGGAGCAGGAAGAAGAGAAACCCGAGTTCGACCAGTTCATCGCGGACATCGTCATTCCCGCGTTCGAGGAGATACTGCCGGAGCTTGAGCTGCACGGCCGTTCCGTGACCATCCGCAGCGCCGCCAGCTCCGCCGTGCTCATAGTACACAATGCCGGCGAGGAAGAGCTCATGTACCGTATCCAGGGCCGCACCTTCCCGAACGGCGTGCTGCCGTTCGCTGAAATACGGTTCCGCGAAAGAAAAGGCCTGCGCCGGATAACAGTCGAAAGCATGTTCCGCAGCGGCAGCCCCGACTATGTCCTCTCCGACATAACGAAGCAGGAGATCATCGAGAATTTCGTCGAGAACTACACGAAACGGGTGCAAAACTAGCCGGGTACGTTTCCGCCGCCCATTTCTTCAGCTCCGGGATGGCGCTTCTCCGCTCCGCCGGGTCACCCATGAGCGATTCGTACAGGCTGTCCGCGTAGCGCTTACACCAGCTCCCCTCGCCGCCTGCCTCCGGCACCTTCCACATCCATATCGCTCCCTCGGCGGCCCGGCGCAGGGCCGGCTCGTCCGACGCCAAGAGACCGAGGAACGTTCGAAGAACCCATACGCCCCCCACGTTGAAGGGGCGTCCCTTCCCTTCCCGGTTCTCGACCGCGATGCCCAGCGGAACGTCGAGGCGCACCGACTCCGCGAGTTCGCGCACGATGGCGGCGCGGTCCTTAACCGAGATCCGCGGGTCCAGCGCCGCGCGGCATAGGGCGTCCTGGGCCTCCGCGTTCTGCCAGCGCGCCAGTAACGCCAGCGCGTCTATCACCTGCAGGCGCACAATCTCGTTCGGGTCCGTCAGCAGCGTCGTCAGCCTCTCGAACACATCCTGGCCAAACCATGTTCCCTTGCACCTGGCCGAGGCCGCGATGCGGTACTTGTCGCTTTCCGAATCCAGCGCCCTGAGCATGTAGCCGGCTGCGGACGGGCCGCCCACCCGCGCCATCTCGTCGAAGTCCTCGCGCGTGAGCCGCGACCAGCGCGTCCGCGCGATCTCGGCCAGCCGTTCACTGTCCTTCGCCCGGACGGCTATCCTCTCGTTACGCAGCGTGGTGAACCAGACAATCGCGTCGTCGAGAACGTCCTTCTCACGCTGTTGGCGCTGTAGCTCCGTGCCGACGCCGCCTTCGAGTTGACGGTAGACAACGCGCACTCCCGCCTCGGCCAGCGCGGAACTGAAACCTACCGCCGTCTTCACTCCATTTGACTCGCCCGCAACAACCATCACGTATGCCGGCAGACTTCGGTCAGACAGCTCCGGCCGTGCCTCCCCGCGCCCGACCCAGCACTGCGCTCCCGCCCAGATGTTTGACCCGGCCATCACATCCGCCGCTTCCTCGATCGCGATCGTCCGGGTTATGAGAAACACGCGCCGCTGGTCGATATCGTGTTCTGCCAGGGCGTTGCGAACCGCATCGAGCGGATCCGCGCCACCGTCAACGGCAATGAAGCCGCGATCCGCTTTCGTGCGGGCGAACGCCTCCTCGATCGCATCACTCGCTGCAGATTGTCCGCCGGCCATGTATACGACCAGGCCGGCACGCGAGGGACAGGTACGGGCGGGCGCCTCACCGGTCAGACGCGGACGGCGCGAGGCATTGGGAGAGAGGTCAAACAGGAGAATCACGGCAACGGTGATCACGGCACTGCCCACGAAGAAGAGTGTCCATAGGCGTGAAGGCTGCATACCGACCCGTCAGACCTCGGGTATGGGCGACGGCACGATCAGCGTTTCACTGCAGGAAGGGCACTGGAGTTCCAGGCCCACCCACGACGGCTCGGCCGCGAGCTTCTGCCCGCAGGACGGACAGAGGAACTTGAATTCACCACTGGGTGCCGCCGGTTCGGGTTCCGGGGCAGCCGGCTCGGCCTCGACCGGGCTGGGGACAATCACCGCGGTGCCGCAGCCCGGACACGCAGCTTCCATCCCGATCCACTCGGCCTGGGCCTCCAGCTTCTGCCCGCACGCCGGACAGCCGAACTTGAACGAGGCGGGCACTTCCGGCGCCGATGGAGCCGCGGGTTCGGGTTCCGGCGCAGGCTCAGCCTCGGCCTCCGATGCAGGTTCAGCTTCCGCTGCCGGCGCCGCCTCGGGTTCAGGCGCGCGCGGGGCCTCCGGCTCCGCCACCTGCCGCGCATCGGCCACGGCCTGTTCCTGGGCGCGTGCCCGGGCCTCGGCCTCGGCCGCCTGTCGTGCCGCCTGTTCCGCGATCTCGCGCTGCTGACTTTCCACCGCTTCCGTCGCCTCGCGCTCCGCGCGTTCGGCGGCTTCTCTGGCCTCGCGTTCGGCTCGCTCCTTCGCCTCCTGTTCGGCCCTGAGACGCTCTACTTCCGCGCGTCGCCGCGCCTCTTCCTCGGCTCGCTTCCGCTCTTCTTCCTCCGCCTTCAGCCGGGCCTCTTCCTCGATCCGTTCGCGTTCCGCCCGCTCCGCGGCTTCGCGTCTCGCCTGCTCGCGCCGTTCGGCCAGCGCGGCCTGCGCCGCCGCCAGCTTCTCCTTCGTCTCGCCGGCCTTCCTCGCCATCGCCCCGCCGGCCCGCATCGCGGCCGCCCGGCCCTGGATGAACCATTCCTTGGAAAGCTCCTTCAGCGACTTGTCGCCGGACCGGACCGCCCCCAGCTTCTGCATCAGGTCGTCCAGTTGGCGCAGCTCCTGCTCCGGCAGCTCATCATGGACTTCGTCGAACAGCTCGGCGACCCCCGGCTCCGCGTCCGGCATGACTACCAGTATCTTGTAGTTCGCCTCCTCACAGAGGAACAACAGCTCCCGTAGCATACTCCGCCGCACCGGCGTGCCTGCGTCCAGCACCACGTTCACGGTCTGGCGCGACCGGGCCAGCGCTCTGTGGCGCAGCCGCAGGAAGCGCAGCAGGTCGCCGAGCCACTTGGATGCCAGTTCGTCTCCCTTGACGACGAAACAATGCCTGTTGAACCACGCTGCCTCGAACGCGAACGTACTGCCGTAGAAACTGCGGTCGGAATCACAGAGCAGTTTCCTGACGCTCCACGTGCCGAGGGCAAGCGCCCTCAGACGAGGCAGTGGAGTTCCAGCCCGCGATTTATCGCCCCGCAGCTCGGAGCCTATCTTGCGATGCCCTGTTACATAGGGACGCTCCCAGTCCCCGCTCTCCCCCAGCGTGGTGCGCCACGGATCCTCCGCGCCGAAATAGATGAACGTCTCGCCCTTCCTCACGCCCCGTTCGAGGTATTCCACGACCAGTGCCGGGTCCGACTTCCTTACCAGGATCTTGAGCGACTTGGGGCAGACCGAATCAACCAGGCGGGACGACAGTGGCAACGGACAGTAGGAATCGAAGGTCTTGTTGAAGCGTCCCATGTAGTCGGCAAACACCAGGCAGACGGCCAGCCACAGCACGAAACGGGAAGCAAAGAGGTTGAGCTGATCGATATGCTGAGCCCGATATAACTCCTTGGGCTTCAACATCTTGACGTACTCGGCGTCCTTGCTTTCTTCCGACTCCGTGGCATCACCCAGGTCGCCGGCCGACTCCTTCTTGCCGGCCGCGCGCTCGACCTTGCCGGCTTTTCGGTACGCGTACGGATCGCCCTCGGATGCGGACTCGTCCGCCTCGTCCGGCAGCTCCGGCGGCTTGTCTTCGCCGCCTTCGGCCGGCTCTCCGCCGGTCTTGGCGACAGTAGCGTCCTCCTTCTTCTTCTCGTCCTTCTTCTTTGTCTTGTCCTCGGTCAGAAGGCCCCTCGCCGCGGCTTCGTACTTGTTGGTCTCGGCCTTCTCTTTATCGAGTCCGCCGTAGGCGTCCCAGGCTTCCTTCTCTTCCTTCTCCGCCTTCTCCAGCTCTTCTTCTGTCAGCACCTTGACCGAGTCCTGCATATCCTCCACCACGCTCTTGTGGGGATTCAATCCGGCCCTTTCCTTTTCACTCCGCTCCGCGGCATCGGCCAGCTCTTCGCGCTGGTCCGGGAGGATATTGCTGACGATGTCCGAATTCACTTTAGCCAGCATGAAAGCGAAAAGGGCCACGGCAAGCGCACCCCACCAGCCCCGGGTCCGGCGAGTGTGCCGCGCGTAGCGGCCCAGGATCACCCCCGAGGCAAGCCAGCAGAGGATCGACAGGTTCCCGACGAACCCGAAGTACTGCCACATCTTGACCACTACGGTTATCACTTGCCGCCCCCTCGCTTGCGCGTGGCCGCCAGGTACGTCTTGCTGGCGTACCAGGCAATATTGACGCCCATCTTGTGCGCCGACTCCGCCATCTCCCTGCTGATGCCGGAGCGTCCGGTCTTCCAGGCGTCATTCAGGTCGCCCGGGTGGTAAAACACCGCCCAGCGCCCCTGGAACTTCATGCCCTTCGCCTTAAAGCCGCCGTGGTGCCAGTAGGACGGCGCTCCGTCGGGGAAGCGGTACGGGCTCGTAAATATGGGGTCGTCGTCGGATATGTCGGAGAACGGTATGCCCGGGAGGACCCGACGCGCGAACGCGATAAAGCTCCTGTTCCAGCTCGTGCTCCCACAGTCGGCGAACAGCATCCCGCCTCTGCGAAGGTAATCGCGCAGTATCCGAACTTCCCTTTCGCTTATCCCCTCGATGGTCCCCGAGCCGGTCATATAGACGAACGGCGGTGCCTCCCCCGCGCGGTACTTCGCCAGGTCCCGGATACGGAGACTCTCGCCGCGCTTCGCGATCCGCGAGACCCCGGTCAACTCGCGGAACTTAGCGAGGAAGTTCCTGTCGGCGCCATCCGTTGAATCCATGCCGTCGTCCCAGTCTTCCCCGTTGTACTCCAGCCGCACGAAATGGAACTTGCCGTCGGTCGTTCCGCCCGGCAGGCCCGGCATCTTGCCGTTGCTGTCAGGGCTGCCGCGTTTCCCGGAGCCATCCGGGGCGTGCGGATCGGTCCGCTCGTAATCGCTGTAGCGCACCTGGGTGAACTCCTCCACGAAGACCGGTATGTCGGACGCGGAGAAATCGGGAATGGCCCACACGATCGGCGAGTTCTCGTCATGCCGGGTGATGATCTTCTTTCGCACCACCACCTTCGTTATCTTGACGCTGCGCAGCCTTTCCCCCAACGCCTTGCCGTTGATGTCATCCGGGAACGGGGCACCCACCACGCAGCCGCGCAGGTTCAGCATCCACGGGATCACGAACAGAACAAGCAGGTGCCCGGCCGCGCTGATGATCAGGCTCTTCCTGTAAGCGGGATCCTTCCCGTTCGTCCTGATGTTTTCGATGATGGCCTTGAGCCTGGTCATCACTTCTTCCTCCATTTCCTCGACTCACGGAGGTAGTTCATGAACGAGTAGTAGACTATGTTGACCCCCATGTGGAACGCGCCCTGCGCCTTGTCGCGCGCCATGCCCGAATGCCCGGTCTTCCAGGCATCGTTGATATCGCCGGGATGGTAGAACACGATCCAGCGGCCGCGGTACTTGATTCCCTTTGCCTTATAGCCGCCGTGGTGCCACAGCGACGGCGCCCCGTTCGGGAATGCGAACGGTATCTGGAAGATCGGATCGTCGTCCGCGATCACCCTGAAATCCATCCCCGGGAGCACCTGCGTGATGAACTGGTGGAACGACCTGTCCCATTGCGGGCCGCCACAGTCGGCGAAGAGCATGCCGCCACGCTCGAGCAGATACTTGCGCAGCGCGTTCTTGTCCGCGCCACTGCAACGGATGCTCCCCGAACCCGTCATGTAGACGAACGGCGGCGACTGGTCCTTCGGGTACCTCGTGAGCAGCCGCATGCGGTGGCTCTCGGGCTTGTTGCCTATCTTCTGGCCGCCGCTGAGCTCGCGGAAGGTCTCGAGGAAATTCATGTCGGCCCGCTCCCTGGAATCCATTCCGTCGTCCCATTCCTCGCCGTTGTATTCCATACGTATGAACCGGACCCTGCCGTCCTTGAACCCGTCCTGCCAACCCGCGATCTTCGCGTCGCCGTCACCCAGCCGTTCGCCGTGGGCGGCGTTCGCGTCGGCAACATAGCGCACCATGGTGTGTTCCTCCACCTCCCTGACGATCGGCGAGTCATCGAGGTCGGGTATCTGGAAAATGAACGGCGAGTTCGGGTTCAGGATGTACTTCTTCCGCTTCTTTTTCTTCTTCGGTTTCACCACCGTCAACATCTTCACGACCGGATCGCCGCCGCCCCACGGTGCGCGGTAGGGTTCCACGCAACCTATCCACGTCAGCATCCACGGGATAATCACGATAACCCAAAGGTGCAGGTTGGCGCTCCAGACCCAGCATCTGCGCCAGGTTGGCTCGGCCCCGCGGGTCCGGATGTTCTCCAGTATCCTGTCGCCCAGGGCCGGTGACGTATCCGTATCGCCGGTATAGAGGTTTATCGTTTTCCGCAGCCACGATATCAAATGGAGCGTCATCATGGTGAAAACCAAGAGCGAGGCCGGCCAGATATACCGGAAGGCGAACTTGAAGAGGCTAACGGCGTCCAGCTTACCGTAGCCAGGTATGCTCTCAATGTCGCGGCAATCCTCGATGACGCCGGAGAAGTGAATTACCACCGCGAGAAACCACCCGTACAGTATGTACGTCATGATGTAGGCTTTGCGCAACATGCGGAGGATCCAGCCCCGGCGGCGCACCCCCAGGAGAGACATGATCGCGAAGAACACCCCGTAGAAGCCGCACAGCAAGACCACGGACATCATGCGCGTCGGAATATTGTGCGGCGGCAGAACGGGGGCGAGGTCTTCCAGTCCCGCGATCCACTTGTTGTAGCCGTTGACGGGGAAGATAATGGCGAACTTCAGGATATAGGCCGAGAAAATGCCGAGCGGCAGGCAGAGCGCGGCCTGGCGCCACGTCCACTTGCGCCAGCCGCTCACGAGCCGACGGCCGCCACGACGAAGCAGGGAATCCCGCTCCTCGTACTCGTCCTGGTACTCGTCCTCGTCCTCGTGCTCCTCGAGGTCCTCGGCTGTGTGTTCTTCTGCCATCTCACCTCTGCAATGGAGATCCCGTAGGGCCTGTGCTTACAGTGCTCTCCTCAACATGCTCCTCACATCGGGTTCGTTTCCTGGATGCTGATACCCAGGTCGTCCGGGTCCTTGGGTATCTCTTTCTTCGGCGCCACCTGCAGGGTCTCCTTCACTATCTTGGAGTCCCGGTACTTTGCCGGAATTGCTCTCATCTCGGCCGATACCGCGTTCGTCGAGGCAGCGGGAGCGTTTGTCGCTCCTTCCGCCGCAGCCTTTTCAGCAGCCGCGGCGGCCATCTCGTTCGATACGGCCATCCGAACGGCCTTATCAAACTCAATCCGCTTGGCCTCTTCATCCTCCCGGGCCCTCTCCTCCTCGGCTTCGCGCTCCGCCCGCAGCCGCTCCTCGCGCGCGAGGCCCGCCTCCGGGTTTATCCAGTTGTAGTAGATAAAGTCGGTGGACGTGCCGCCTATCACGAATATGTGAGCAACAACCGCCACGAAGATACAGAGCAGAACCCGGTTCTTCGAGAAGCTGCCGATCAATTTCTGCGGGGCAATGGTTGATATGTCATCCTGTTCTTCCGCCATGGTATTTCTCCTTACGTGCGTGGCACGCTACTGACGTTTCCTGTCCGGATCACCCTTATCGCCGACGGCGGCTATCACCCCGCCGCCCCGCGCGATCGCCTCAAAAACCGGCTCGTAGATGTTCCTGTGCACACTGGCATCGCATCTTACCTGCACGACCTTCACGCGTTCAGGTATCGGCTGACCCTTGTTCTGGTTAGCGTACTTCTGCGACACGCTCTCGATCATCCCGCGCACCGCCCATTCGATCGCATCAGGGTTGTCGACTTTCCGGCCCTGCCAGTAGAGCTGGCCGTCCAGACCGATATCGACGGCCATCTTCGGCCTCTCGTTCAGCTCGACCGCGTCAAGCGACTTGGGCGGCTCGATATCGACCTCCTGGAATTGACTGCAGAGCACAAAGAAGATGATCAGCAGGAACGCGATATCGCCCATGCTCGCCACCGGCACGCTGAACTCGCCTTTCCGCTTCTTTCGCCGCTTCATTTCTTCTTTTCCTCCTCCGTCACTATCGCGACTATGCCGCCGGCCGAACTGACAGTGCTCAGGACGTCGAAGTAGAGCTGGTAGGGAACGTTCCCGCTCGTTTCCATCAACACCACCCTCTCCTTGGTGGTCTTCTTGTGCAGCTTCTTCTCCCGCAGCTTCTTCCTCAACTCGGGAACCCCCATCGAAGTCCCGTTGTAGGTAATCTTGTCGTGGTGCACCTGCACGGTGATCGCCGTCTTGTCGGGCGCGTTGCTTTTCTCGCCCGACGGTATCTCCGTGATGACGCCCATGTTCTGCACGAGCTTCGTGGCGATGACGAAGAAGATGATGAGCAGGAACGCGATATCGGCGAACGAGTTCACCGGTATCTCGGTCGACCTCTCTCTTTTCAGTTTCTTCTTACCCATCCGTCCTGCTCCGCAAGTGCACCGATGCGGCGGCGGCCCGCCGCTCTCCAGGGCTAGTCCTATGATTCGGCCGGCGTTTCAGATTCCGAAACCAGGAACTCGAGCATCTCGGACGACGCTTCGTCGATCTCGAGCTCGATATCGGATGCCATCGACGTGAAAATATTGAAGGGGATCACCGCACCGAGCGCTATCAGCAGCCCGGCGCCGGTAGTGATAAGCGCCTCCGAGATGCCGACCGCCACCGCCGCCGTATCCGCCATCTCGGCCAGCTTCTTGAAGGACTTGATCATGCCGAGCACCGTTCCGGCCATGCCGAACAGCGGCGCGGCGTTGCCGACGGTTGACAGGATCCAGAGCCGTTTCTCGACGGCGTTCATGCTGTGCAGCGAGTAGTCCTCCATCGTCTCGCCCACCGTCATCCTCAGGTTCTCCGGGCTCCTCTTGTCCAGCTTCTCGTAGGACTGCAGGCCGGCGAGCAACACGGCGGACACCGGTCCGGGCGTGTTGACGCAAAGCAGTGCCGCATCCTTTATCTGGGAACGCCGCAGGAACTTCATCAACTGCGCGCGCAGCGCGCGCACGTCTATCTTGCTGTTCGCGTAGAACGCCCACGCGCGGTCGAGCAATACCGCAACCGACAACACGCTGCAAATCATCAGCGGTATCATCATCAACCGGCCCTGGATAATAGTTTCAAGCATCCCTTTTCTCCTTACTTCCTGTACTCGTATCCTGTTACCTTGCCGAAAACTCTTCCCCCGCTCCCGCGGTGCCGGTCTCCGGAACTGCAATCCGAAACCGCAAACCTTACTATTTGGCCGTCGCCACGTCCCCCATCTCCCCCATGGTGCGCAGCACGGCGCCCCCGTCCTCAGCCCTCTCGATCTCGTCGAGGTGTTCGTCCAGCGAAATGCTCCACGAATCAACGTCGTCGTCATCGCGGACCTGGCTAAGCAGCTCGAACGCATCGAGCGGCGGCATCCTGAGGCAGCGCACCCGAACGCCTTCTGCCGGCGAGAGTATCAGCTCGCCGGTTATATGGTTGTAGCGCGTCTTCCGCAGCTGCTCCACGGGGATATCGCATACGACGGGAGTCTTGCCCTGGGCAAAGAGCAACAGGCGTTGCCGCGCCAGGCAGCACCAGACCTTCCTCCGCCGGAACCAGAGCCCGACGTCCACCTTCGTGCGTGTCCGAACCAGCCAGGCCGCTTCCTCGCCCTTAAGCCCCTCCATCATCAGCGCCTTCTCGCGCGTGCTCAGCACGGGTGTCAGGGACAGCAGCCGTCCCAGCCAACGGCCGAATACGCACAGGCCCTTCCAGAGCCACTTCCCTGCCGCCTTGGTCGATGGACCGATGAAATGCCATATCCACACGCCGGCCCAGGCAAGAGGAATGCTCAGCTTCTTGAGGATGGGGCCGAGAATCGTCCACGCCCGCCTTGCCGTCGGCCCGGCATACGTGGCGGTGAATTGCCACGCCTTACAGCCGGCCCTCCATGCCGCACGCACCAGCGGAACGGTCATGTCGTAGAGGCCCACTGCGAGCCGTCGCACGAGCTCGAGTAGCTCTTTGAGTATCTCTATGAACTTGTCCATCGTCCACGGATTGAATACCCGCCCAACCGGGCCGGACCCGGCAAATGCCGGGTCACACCCGATCGAGACTTCCTGCGCAAGGACCCCGGCTTGCGGCTACTATTCGTCGTCGATCTTGGCGAACTGTTCCTCGGCCAGCCTGGCGCGTGCATACTTCGCCCACTTGGTGGCCGGGTAGTCCCACGTCAGGTTCTTGAACATCCTGTAGGCCTGCACCACCGGGTTCTCGCCCGTATCGGACCCGCGCGGAGGACCACGCCGCGGCGGCGCTTCGCCTTCTTCCTCGATCCCGATACCCACCTTCTTGAGGTAGCTGTCGCCGCACCAGTACATGGCTTCGGCCCTGACGTCCTTGTTCGCCTCCTTGTTGTCGGCGATCACCCGGAAGGCTTCCACCGCTTCACCGAATTGCTCGGCCCGCATGTAGCACTGGCCCGAGAGTACCTTCGTCTTCTCCGCCAGGCTGTGCGACGGGAACTTCACTATGAGCCGGCCGAACACCTGCGCGGCAGTCGTGAAGTGGTCCCGGACCTTCATCATGACCTTCTCCTTCTCGATGGGGTCCTCCTGCAGCTGAGCCTCCTTCTGGAGGCGCCGGCCCTTCCGGTAGAAGTACTGGCCGAGCCGCGCGACGGTCTCGGCTATGAGCTCGTTGTCGGGCCACCTGTACGAGAGCTTGACGTACTCCTCGCAGGCGTTGTCGAAGTCACCCAGCTTCTCCAGCGCGAGCGCATACTTATACTGCGCCCTCGGCGCATAGGTGGTTTCGCTGTGCACGGTCACGATATCCCTGAACCGCAGCACCGCCTCCTCGTAGTACTTCTTCTTCGTCTCCTTGTCCTCCGCGTCCTCCGCGAACTCCATGGACAGGTTGGCCAACAGGTAGTCCGCCTGTGCCCGCGTTTCCGTGTCGGGATACTCCTTGATGGCTTCCTCGAGCACACGCTTGCCCTCGGCGATCTCACGCCGGCTGAGCGCCTTCTGCTTCAGGTGCCGATGCTGCTTGGCCAGCTCGAACCAGGCCTCGGCGATCGCCAACTGGGTCCGCACGGCAATCGAGGGATCCTTGAACTTCTTGCTGAACGGCATCACCGTTCCGTCGGACCCCTTGAAGATGTTGACGCTGCGCTCCAGCGCGGCCATGTCGTTGCTCGGCGCATAGGTCGCCGTAACGACCGCACCGTACGTGACGGGCAACAGCCCCACCGTGTTCGTCGGAATTTCGTCCTCGGAGTGCAGGAACTTGACCGTACCCTTGAACACGCCCGAGTGCGCGAAGGTCTCGGTCATCGTCAGCACGTTCGTGTGGCCCGAGTCGGACCGGAGCGCCACCGTGAGCTTGTCCCTCTCGTCCGTCAGGTCACATGAAGCGTCGATCGCGCGCAGGTAGGCGGACTTGCCCACGTGGACGTTCGTCAACGTCTCCAGGTACTCCTGGTTCATGATGTCGAGCAACGCGCCCGGAGGAGTCAGATCGATTTGGCGAGACGCCCAGTGCTCCTCGCCCGCCTCGTCCTCGTACTTGAAGCCGACGTAGACTTTGTCGTTTCCACGGATCTTCAGGACAGCTTCCGAGGCATCCGGGCCACCCTCTTCACCCGCGGTGATCATCGTCTCCTCCGGCGGCTCGCCGGGTGTGGTCGGCACGCTGAACATGAAGGTTCCGATCCCGCCCAGCTCGTCCTCGGGCTGCCCGATGACCGTGCAGCCGCTGTAGCCGGTCGGTATCGGCATGGCTGCGCCGCCGCCGAGCCCGGACGTGAGCTTGATCGTTCCGGGCACGTTCACGTCGAACGTGCCTTCAGGAATCTCCTGTCCGTACTTCTCGCGGCCCGCCGATGTCTGCACGAAGACCGAGGCCTTGCTCACGCTCGACTTGGCGATCGTCGGCCAGTAGACCTCCGCCAGCACCGGGCCGCGCACGACCGCGCGCGCCGGCTGTTCCGGCGGTTCCGGCGAATCGGGCCGCGTGGCAACCAGCGTATACATCGGCTCCACGTTCTCCTGGACCTCGTCCTTGCCGCCCTTCTTGGCCGGTGCCCGACCGCCGCCACGACGGCCGCCCGCTGGTTCAGCCTGGTCGGCCAGTGCCTCGGTGATTATGTCATAGGCGCGGAACTCGGGATCCTGGTACCAGTTGCGCTCGATGCGCGCGGTTCTCACCCACGGCACGCCGGGATCGAGGTTCTCGAGATCCGTGTAGAACAGCTCGATGTCGTCGCCTTCCTTCACCTTGATCTCGCTTTCGCGCTTGGCGTCGTGTTCGACGGGGAAGATGCGCGAGGCAAACACGCCCGTGTGCGGCCCTGTCTCCTGGGCCTTGAGCGTAACGGGTTTCGCGCCGAACGTCTTCACCTGGAACTCGACGATGTCCTGCTCGTCCGACGTGTCGTTATCCGGGTCCTTGATCGTTATATCAATCGTATCGCCCGGATCGTACCGGTACAAGGTCGCGAGTTGAGGCTGGCGCATTCCGTCCCCGGCGAGCTGGTAGCCGACAACCAGTCCGGCCCCGATGGTCCCGTCCGAATACGTCGCCGCCAGGAAGCGCTCGTGGACCATGTCGTCCTTTATCGGCGCAACGCCGAGGGGATCCTTGTAGGACACCACGATCTTGTCGCCAGGGATTATCTCGAGCGTCTTGTTATGGCGCAGGGCCAGGAGGTCCGCCTGTGTCGGGAGGATCTCTTTCCCGTCGGCCGATTGCAGGGCGATCTTGTTGATCGCCGGCGCATCGGTCTCGAAGTCGTGCATGATCATCCTCAGCGCGCGGCCACGGGCGCTTTCGCTGAAGGTGATGTCGAACGATCCGCCGTCCTCGGCGGGCTGCACCGTTGCGACCGGCTCCTTGATCCCCTCGAGGATCTCCGGATGCTGCGCCGGGTCGAACATTTCCGCCGGGCACGGCACCATGTACGGCGCCTCGTTCGTGTCGCACAGGATCTCGAACGCCGGGGCGTCCTTGGCGCTGGCCGTGACAATGACCTCCAGCGTATGCACGCCCTTCTTGAACACACCCCTGTGATTCCAGGGCGGGGGCGGCTCGACGTCGGGTTCGACGTCACCCCTGCTCGTCTGCGGACCGGGGATGGACTCGCCGTTGACCCTGAAATCGTACGACAGCGTGCTCTGCGTCGCCTCCTCCGCATTCGACATGACGGAAGGCTTAAGCCTGAACGTGCGGATGAGACGCTTAGGCGCATAGAAAGCCGCCTTGACGCGGACCATGTAGGTGGACTCCTGGTCGATACCAAGCGCACCGGCCTGCCCCAGCACGTCGCCCGCCCAGCTCGCGTGGACGTTCTTGAGCGGTACCGTCTTAATCTGGCTCAACGGCTTCGTTGCCCAGATATCGACACCCTGGTCACCCCCACCGCCACGGCCGCCGCGCCGGCCGCCGCGACGGCCTCCGCGCCGGCCGCCACCGGCCGCGGCTCCGCCGTCAACCTTGGCGACCGTAGCCTTCGGCACCCCGTCCCATGCCTTGTAGGGCTCGGGCCAGCCACCGATCGTCTTGTAAGTTACGCCGTTCTGTGACGACTGCAGCGTAAAGTTCTTTATCTGCCTGCCCGGCACGTTCGCCGTGACCTTCATGGTTCCGAACAGCACGTTGTCGTTAAGGTCGGCCGTGAAGCTCTTCGGCTTCTTGCCGTCCGGGCGGGCCACCCAGGCCGGATGATCCCCGCTCGAAATTGCGAACGCAGGCTGTGATCCTTCCTCCGAATCCGTGGCGAACGCCGCCGCGGGCGCGGGTTCAGTCGGTATCGCGCCCTCGAAGACGGCCGAGTGCGTATCGGTCTCCTGCAGCGGGAACGCAATGATCTTGTCGCCGCTGCTCGCGGTCACCTTCACGTCGATCGTGTCGTTCGAGACCGTCGTGCTGCGGTCGGGATCGATCACGCGGACGTTGATCTTGTTGCCCGGCTTGATCTGGTCGCCGGCCCGGACCTCGCTCAGCAGCACGCCCTGTTCCGAGCCTTCAGCCTTCTTCTCTCCCGTCTCGTCGAGCCCCAGCTTGGCCTGGATGGCCTTGATCTCCGCGATCCTCTCCGCCTCCTCCTTGGATATGATGTTCCCCGAAGACACATAGAGCTCCGATTCGCTGACCGTCAGCAGGTTCCTGGTAACGACGTCCGTGATGTTGTGCTCTTTCTTGAACGCCGGCGCAAAGTCGTAGCGCACCTTGTCCTGGCCGAGTACCTGGAGCGTACCGTCGCCCTTTTCTGTGGGCGCCAGCTCGGTAATGATCTCGCCCGCGAAACGCGTGCTCGAATCGGCGAAGGGCCTGAGCGCGAAGATCTCCTCGTCGCCCGACGCGGTCCAGGCCCTGATCATTATCTTTGAAACCCTGCCGACAATCCCCAGGGTCGGGTCCTCAACAGTCACCCGCAGCGCCTTGCCGGGGACGATCCTTTCCCGCGACTTCTTTTCGCTGACATCGATCTCGGTTGCCTCCTCGATCTTCCGCACGGCAATCTTCACCTTCCCCTCGAGGATCTTGGCTTCCGGGTGGTTCGGCGCGAACGAGAATACTTCATTCAGTTTCTCCTGCGCCGCCGTGTAGTCCTCGCCCTCGTAGTGGACCTTCGCCAGGTGGTAGTTCGCCTCGGTCTGCACGTACCGGTCCTGCTTCTTGAGCATCTCCTCGAGCCGCGTTATCGCCTCGTCCGGCAGGCCAGTGTTCAGCTCTATCTCGGCCATGCGCAGCTTTGCATCAACCTGCCCCCGCATGTTCTCGAATTCCTGTGCCGCCGCTATCTGCCCGTAGATAGCCTTGGCCCGCGGGTACTCCGGCTTGCTGAAGGCTATGTTCGCATAGGACAGCATAACGCCGAGCCTCGCCTCGGGCGGCAGGGCGTCCGGCGTGGTGTCCATCCACTGGATCACGGCCCTGGCGATCGCTTCGGCCGTTTCGAAGCGGTTGCCGCTGGTGTTCCGGTCGATGATCCACATCACGAAGCTCGGGTCGAGCTCCTTGAACATGCCCATGATCTTGTCGCCGGACGATATATAGTTGTCCCAGGCCTGCTCGAAGTTCCCGCTCATGTAGTGGGCCTGCGCCGCATAGACAGGGTATCGCGGATCGCTCGGGCTCACGGGGATCACATCGAAGTTGCCCAGCGCCTTGGCTCGGATCTGGGTCAGGCTGTTCCTGTCGGAGTCGGACAGCTTCGCGCCGCACACATCCAGGCCCACGCTGCTCAGCGCCGAGGCGACTTCCCACTTGCCGTCCTTTGCCGCTTCACGCGCCACGTCCGCGAGCAGCCGCGCCGCGGTGCGATTTTCCGAGTCCCGCATGATGCGCCACATGTGCGGGATCATGATGAACAGGTCGCTCTCCCTGTTCTTCGACAGGAGACCGCGGCAGGTGTAGATGGCCAGGTTCTCGTAGTAGTTGCCCCGCGGCCAGTGCCAGGGCCTGCACTTGTAGCTGAACATGCGCGCCAGGGTTGTCAGCTCCGCCTCGGTCAGCCTGTCGCTGTCGGGCCCGCCGACGTCGCTGATCCGCGCCATGCTCGGGTGGGAGGGCCGGTCGGAACACTTCTCGACCTTGTCCAGGTAGGCCGACAGCTTTGCAAAGTAGGTGTTTCTGCTGTCCGCGGCCTTCAGATTGCCCTGGAAGTAGAAGTAGTTGCGGCCCATGGCGTGGACGTCGAACCTGGTCTTCCCGTAGAGGGACTCGACCTTCGCCAGCATCGCATCGCGATCGGCCGCCTTTGCGCTGATCGCTTCGTCCTGCCACCGCCAGAAATCTCCCGCGGTGTAGGCCTTGCCGCCGGAGCCGTAGCCGAGCGGGATCACATCGTAGCCCCCGATCACCTTCGCCGCTGCCGACCTGACCTTGCCCTGGCGGTCCTGCCCGCCGTGGTTCCAGTAGTTCACGTCCAGCCACTTCTTCTCGAGCGCCTCCTTTACGAATGCATCATCGAAGTAGCTATCGTTAGAGTACTCCCTGCCCAGGCGCCATTCGTGCTTGGCAAGGCTCATCATGGTTCCGACGTCGACTTTCTGCTCCTTAAGCACACGCAGGAAGGTGTCCTTGTTCCAGGCCCTGTCGCGCTCGCGCCTGTCGCCAAGCCGCGTGGCACGCAGCCAGTCGAACAGCTTCCTGTCCCATTCCCCCTTGTCCATACGCGCCAGAAGCTCTTTTTCGATGACAGCGTTCAGTTTCTTTGCCATCGCGCTACCGCCGCTTCTTTCGGGAATCCGCGACCAGTCCCAGTGGCGCCTGCTCGTCATTATGGCGGTCGCTATGTCCTCGATGTCCGGATTCTGCCTGCCTGTCTGCCATCCCATGAGGAGATGCGCCAGGATCTGGGCCTGCTGGTCTATCGATGCCACTTCGCGCGGCGGCTTCGCCAGGAACTTGACTATCGCGTGCCCCAGCGGGGTCTTCTTGGTGCGGTAGTCCCGGACGCTCGGGTAGACGTCGGCCACGGCCTTCGCGAACGCCGCATTGTCGCCGTCGTACGCAGCCTTCATCGCGGTGGTCATGTTGCGGCACAGCGGGTTGGGGGCACGTTCGGGCATGAACGCCTTGTCGTTCCGGGCGTTCTTAAGGGATTGTCCGACGGCGCCGATATCGTTCGCGTTCTTTTCCGCGACCTTGAGGCTGGCCTCCATGTCCGCCAGCTTCTTCTTCTGATCGGGTGTCTGCTTGTCGGCCGCCGGCAAGGACTTCTTGTAGCGGGCAACCTGGCGCTTCTCGCTGTCGTAGGTCTTACGCGCGCCCGAAGCCCAGCCGCCGAACTCACGGTCCACCTGCTCGAAGACCCGCTTGCGCGACAAGTTGCGGTCGCTGGAATTGAAAGCGACCCAGCTCACCGCGTCGAGATAGTCGGCCATCTTCGACTTGTCGGGCGCGTTTCGCCATGCATTGCTGATGTAATCCCGTGTCGAAGCGATATCCAGCGCGGCCGGCGTGTCCGCGATGTACTTCCTGTCGAACTCCAGCAGCGCCCTGTTGTATTCAAGGTCCGCGGCCTTGCCGGTCTTGCCCGACATCGCCTTCATCGCCGGCAGGATGTGCCCCGCGAACACGTTCCTGAACTCGCCGAAGCTGCGCAGGTACCAGGACTCGTTCCTGTACAGGTGGTCTCCCGCGGCTGCCGGCGTATCGGCGGCGGCCAGCGTCTTGATGGCTGCGGCGGCGGGCGAGTGGACGCCATGCAGCACGCGTGCGAGCTGGACGTACGTGTTCCTGTCCTTCGCCGTCGTGGTGAAAGGAACATGGGTCAACGCCTCGGGATTCGAGAACAGGTTCGGCGAGCTGATGGCCAGCTGCGTCCACTGTTCAGGCTTGGCGAGGATCGGTGCCATGGCCCTGTTATGGTGCTTCCAGCTCAACACGCTGTCACGGTCCTTGGCCGGCAGCTTTCCTATTGCCTGCACAAAGAAGGCCCGTTTCGCCTCCCCCTGGGCGTTATCCGAGAAACCCTTAGCCGGGTCCGCGCCGCCGAACGTGTCCAGAACGTCCTTCATCGCGCCCGCGTTCGGCGCCTTCGCGATGTAGGCCTGAGCGGCTGCGGCAACCTTCTTGAACCCCGCGTCCAGGTCCGCCTTGCTCTTTCCTTTCGCAGCGGCGGAGAAAGCGAGATTCTCGGCCAGGAACGCGCATCGCGCCTTGCGCGCCTCGTCCCCGCGTATCAGCGTGGCCAGCTCCCTGCACGTGGCCGCCGCCTCGTGCTTCTTGTCCGACGGACGCTTCATTTCGTTCATCAGCCAGTCGAGGTGGCGCCAGTAGTAGATCTTCTCCTCCTCTATCGGGCGCAGATCCTTCATTATGGCGATCAGCCGTTCGGCGTGCGCCTTGTAGTCCTTTCTCCTCTCCGCCTGCGCCAGGAACCAGCCGTCGAACTTCCGGGCGGCGAAGCTGCGGCGGAACATCTTGCCCTCGCCCACCATGTAGCGGTACGCGGAGTCGCTCGCGCCCAGGAAGTCGATTTGGGTCGCGTACATCCGCGCGGCCACGTCGGATGATACCTTGTCCGGGTTCGCCGTGCCCAGGTAAGTCTTGCTCCGGCTCACGGCACCACGGAGGTTGCTGGTGAGGTAGGAATTCTCTATGGCCGCCAGGGCCAGTTCGTCGCCGAGTTCGCCCTGGCGCGACAGGAAGCCCTTTGTCGCGATCGCCGCTGTGAACGGCCGGCCCGCCTCCTTGGCCATCTCGAAGGCCCTGATCACGTCCCCCTGCGTAACCGTGCCCGACTCGCGCTGGATCCTCGAGCACAACTCATCCAGCTCGGTCCTCTCCCGCATGGCGGCCTCTTGGCTCACGCCCCAGCGAACCACCACGCCGGCCAGCAGCGCCAGCAGTGCGACAACTGTTATTCCAAACCGCTTCTTCATGCCTCTCCCCTCCTTTAGGTGACTAAATGACATCATTATCCCTGCCCAAGTCTCGCGTTGATCTTCTTGAGAGTGCTTTTCGCCTTAGCGGCGTGTTTGCTGCCCGGATGCTCGAAGATGAGCTGCTGGCACTTGTCGCGCGCCTTCTGCAGATCTCCCGTGCGATACGCAACGATCACCCATTTCATGAGCATCGAATCCAGGAACTTCTCGTCCTGATAGTCCAGGAATATCTGCTCCAGCATCTCGTTAGCCGCCGTGTAGTCCTTCGTCTCGATGTGGTAGTCGATTATCTTGCCGAGCGACGGGCCGGCGAACTCGCTGTCGGGATACTTCGTGGCGCAAGTCCGGTACTCCTTCACTGCCGCCTCGCTGATCGTCATGCCTTCCCCCTTCTTGCCCGTCTTCTGCGCTATCTCGGCAATGCGCCACTGCGCCTCGGGCTTCGCGAACGAATCACTGAGCCCGATGATCCTCTTGAGGACCCCTATCGCGCGCTGGTGGTCGCCCTTATCCTGCAGGACCTTCGCGATACCCATCAGGGCCTGGCCGACAAGCGGCGAGCCGGGGAACTTCCGGCTGAAGACCTCGCACACGGCCATCGCCTTGCTGTATTCCTCCTGCTCCAGGTACATCTCCCACATCAGCCTGTAGGCCTTCTCTCTCAGTGACTGGGGGATAGGCGCTTTCTCGTCCTCGATCGTGAACTTCACCTTGTCGAGCCCCGTCGCCGCCTTTGTCTTGGCCGTGTTCTTGAGGCCCATGCCGTTGAATATCCTGGCCAGCTCGAGGAATGCCTCGGCTTCAACGACCTCCTTCTTGGCCCTCAGGACCTCGTCGGGAACCACGTCCTGCGAGACCTGGGGACGCTCATCGATCTCGCCGGAAACATCCAGCTCGGCCGTCAACTCCGACGGAGTTTCCCCGGCGCCGTGCAACTCGTCGGTGTACATGGCCCGCACCTTGTCGCCCATGGCGCACTCGAGTATCTGGTCGGCCGTGTCTATGGACTTCTCCTCCATCGCCCGCGCGACCTGCGCGCTGCCGACGAAGATGCCGGTGTGGACCTTCTCGCCCTCCCCGACTTCCGTCAGCGTGACGGTCATTTCGTCACGGACCGTGAACTTCGGCTTATTGTCCTCGACCAGCAGCTTGTCGATGTCCACCGTCATCGTCGGCGTGTTGTAGTCCTCTTCCTCCTCGTCCGCCTTATAGGTCGAGGCGAGCTGGATCGTGAGCACGTCCTTCGCGTCCGACACGTCCTTGTCCAGGTCCTTGACCTTGAGATAAACCGGCTTGCCCATGAATGCCGCAACGGCCTTCGCCTCGTACGTCCCGAGTGTGAAGCCCATCGATGCCGTGGATACGACCTTTACGGTCTTCTTCCGGGAAACGTCCTTTTCTCCCGTCTCCGTGTTGTCGTCGACGTACGCGACACTGATCTTGTCGCCGCCGATCACCTCGAGCGTGCCGCTGTCCTGCTCGGCCACACCCGGCTTCGTAATTATCGAGCCGACGAAGACTTCGTTCCTGCCGGCCAGCGGCGTGATCGGAATTATCTCTTTGTCTCCGGACTCGGTCTCGATGCTGACCTCGATTCTTTTCCCCTTCTTCAGGAGCATCTTGCGGAGCAACGGCAGGTCCTTGTCCTCCACCTTGACGTGGAACCTGTGCCCAGCCTCGACCAGCTCTATCAGGGGGCTCTCGGGATCGACGAACGTCCCGACCATGCTCAGGGCCTTGATGGCCTTGTTCCAGTGCTCCTGCGCGAAGTGCGACATCCCGATGTAGTAGAACGCCTGGTTCGCCCACACCGTGTCCGGGTACCGGCTCGTGATCCGGCGCAGCACGGAGAACGCCTTGCCGTACTGCCTCATCTGGAAATGGGACACGCCGATCAGGTACAGGGACTCCACGTACATGTCCCGGTTGTCGCCCTCGATTTCCTCGCCCGGCTTCTTCAGTTTCTCGAGCCGCCTCAACTGGTCGATCGCCGCGCCGTGGTCCCTGGCATCATGGTAGTACCGGCCCAGCGCGAGGCGCACCTTGTACTTGATCTGGCTCCTGGGATACTGATCCAGGATCGTTTCCAGCATCTTCAGGCCGCGCTCCTTCTCGCCGACCTCGATCAACTCCTGGGCTCGCTTGTACAGCCTGTTCGCCTGGTAGTCGCCGGTATCCCCTGCGCCCTCGGCTTCGGCCGCGCCCTCCGCGGCGCCCTCCGCGGCGCCCTCGGCGGCAGCCTCGTCGCCGTCCGCCGGCCGCTTGCCTTTCGCCTTTCGCGCGGCATCGGCATCGAGAATGCCCGCAAGAACAAGGGCGACAACCGCCCAGGATACGATCATGATATTAGTCATTCTTCTTTTCTTCATCTGCCTCCAACCCTCCTCCTATTGGTACTCCCAACTTCTCCAGTTGTTGGTGCGCCGAACGTGACACACTGTGTTTCCTGTATTTCTTCATGATCTGACGAAGCTTCATTATGCGTTGATCCCTCTTGCCGGCACGGCCGTAGATGTCGGCCTGCATCATGGCGGCCTTGGGGGCGAGGTTCCGAAAGAAGTTCTCGATCTCGACGAGTTCATGGATCGCCTGTTGCCAGTTCCCCAGCTTCAGGTAGCACTGGATGATAGGCCAGAGATTGTCCGGCGGGTTGTCGCAAACCCGGTACGCCATGATGGCCTGCTTGTACTGCTTGTCCCAGTCCAGGCACTCGGCCTTGATCCAGAGCGCGTCGGCCGAGTACTTGTCGGTGCCGCTCAAGTAGTTGGCGAGCTCGATCCGTTCCTTCCGCACCTCCTCGGTCTTCATGCCCTCCGGCAGCTTGCCCAGCGTCCCGAGACCGTGGTAGAACTCGAGCAACGTCATCTTGCCGAGATCCTTGTCGGTGATCTGCAGGCATACGGTCTTGACGACCGCCGGGTCCGGCTTCGCCACTTCCTTCGCAAGCGCAACGATTTCGCCGTCCTCCATCTTGGGGAACCGAAGCTTGAGGATCGTTTTGCGACCCATCTCGACGTTGGCCATCTGGTCGTAGATAATGAAGGCAAGCGTCTTGATGTCGCTGTTCTTCATGGTGGGGAAATTGAAGGTCTTGTAGACTTCGTTGAATACCGAGGTGTGCAGCTTGTCGCGCGCAAGGATGCTGAGGAGCCGGCCGAACTCGCGCATGGGCAGCTTGTTGTAATTGAGCTTCTTGCAGTACTCCATGATCTTGTGCTTCATGCCACGATAGAATTCCAGCCACCTGAAGATCCTGCGGTAGTCACCTTCCTTGTATCCGCCCTCGAATATCTCGTCCATCCGCAGCACCCAGCGATCGGTGTCGCCGTCCGCTGCCCTCTGGTAGTAGGCCGCCTTGATCTGGAAATCCTCCCACTTCGGGTGCTTCCCGGCGAAGACGCCGGCCCAGTACTTGTAGAATTTCTTCCGTTGCGCCTTTTGCAGCTCCTTGAAGCCGTACCGGCCCTCACGGTCCACCCAGCCCCAGATGTGCTTCCAGTAGTCCCTGTCCAGGGCGACGTCCGCGTTCTTGGACACGTTGTGCGGGCGGCTGTTGAACGTGTGGCCGGTCTTCCAGAGCTCACGCAGCTTCATCTCGTTCGGCTGTTCCCGTATATAGAACGAGATCGTCCTCTTGAGCGCCTCGTAGGCCGGATTTGCGTTCTTGAACCGGAACTCGACGGCAAGCTGCTCGAAGTACTTCACTGCTTCGGTCTGCTTCTTCTGCTTGTAAAGATTGTCGGCCAACGCATAGATCGCGTGCGCGGCGAGGACATGCTTCTTGTAGTCCTTGTCCGTCGCCATCTCGAGCCAGGCCTTCATCGCCTTCTCCATGTCGCCGTTCTCCTTGTGGCAATCGCCGATGTAGAAGAGCGCGGGCGACGCGAACTCGACGACGTTCGGAAAGTAGTCCAGAACCTCCTCGTAGACCTTGATCGCCTGGAAGCGTTTCTCGTCCATCTGCATGGAGCGGCCCTTCTTGAGAATGGCGTAAGGCACCGCCACGGACCTCGGGAACTCGATAAGGAACGCGTCGTAGGCAGCTATGGCCGCGCGGTAGCTCTTCTTGGTGTAGAGCTGGTCGGCCTTCGCCAGGCGGTTCGCTTCAAAGCTATCCAGCTTCTTCCACTTGGCCTCCGGGAACGATTGGGCCGCGGCCCTCCCGGGAACAAACATGGCCGCGGAACACGCCAGGACAACGGCAAGGAGACACACCTTGCTCCGCTCAGTCATTGTGGGAATCGCCATGGTTAGCATCCCTCCTAATCCCTGTCTGCGATACACTCCGGCCGCAACCCACGGACGGCTGCGGGAAGGCCAGAAGCATATCCTGCAGGATAATGTAGTGTCAATCCACATCCCCACTCACCCCCATTCGACGCCCGGCGCCGACCCACGCAAGCGGGGGGCCCTTTAAAGAACCCGATTGTGTAATCTCCGGTCAATAGATACTTGTCTAAATCCGGCACTTGCATAACACGTTTTCCGTCAGAATGCCCCATTTTCGTGCCAAGGGGAGTAGCAGGAATCCCGGTGCTTCATAACCCTTTCTGCGTGAGCACTTTACGCTCCAAGACCCAGCTCGGCTCCGGGATGGAAACGGAATTTGGACAAGGCACTGCCAAAACACCGGGAATACAACCCACCCAGGGCCGAATGAACCCGGTGCCGGCCACCCAACACTAAAACGCCCCGGGTACCGCGTTTCTTAGGTCGCGGGAGACCTTGAAAATTGCGGGGCAGATCATCTACGGTATCGTCAATCGTCAACCCAGATCCGGAGGGCGCTGTTGTCCAAATCGAGATGCCTCGACCGGCTCGGCAGACAGAAGACCGTCATTGCGAGCCGGTCGAGGCATCTCGATTTAGGCAACAGCGCCCTGGAAACGCCCGTCCCCGGGCGTTCAGGTTACCGCCGGTGTCCACTCGTGTGGCCACCGCTTCTCTTCCCATCCCTGCCGCAACACCCGTTCCTGTCATGCCGCTCGTGGTGTCCGGGGCGGGAATGATGCGACGAACCGTGGCAGCCGCGCGCGGGCCGCCGGCAGGAGCAGTTCGGGTCAACCTGCCACACGTATTTATAATAGCCCGGCACCCAGTGCTTAACGACCACGTCCTGGTAGTAGCCGCCCCGCCTGTAGCGATAAGGAACCCACTGCTGCTCGACCGTTTCCTCCCAGTAGCCGGGCACCCAGATCCTCACCCGGATCTTCCTGCACACGTGGTGGCGGCGCGGCACCGCGTAGCCACGTGGGTGCCCGACGGTCACGCTCACGCAACGCAGCTTCGGCGCCGTCGACGCCACGGCCGCTGCCGCGCTGACATGCGCCCTGGCGATCTCCTTGTGCCGCTTCACCAACGACCTGTGCGCCCTCTTGAAGAAGTCCTCTATGTCGTTTGCTCTCGCGCCGCTTCCCGTCAGCAGCGCCGCCCCGCAGATCACCGTCACCATGCTTCCTCTCATCAGCGTCTTCATTTTCCTTTCTCCTTTCCTTCGGGATGGCCTGCGTCCAGTGTGTTTTGCCCTTCACCTACTCTGACGCCGCCGCCGCCCGCTTTATTCAGCTGCATTTGATCCAGGTTTAAGCTGTATTGCCAAAAGGCCGGTTTTCGCCTAGAAACATTATGTTTCCCGCTTTGGCATGAATAAACCCAGTCGATCCGGCGTCAAAAACATGGCAGACAACTCGGCAGAGCTTCTCGAAAGGGCCAGGACGGGAGACGTGGACGCCTTCGCCGAGCTGTTCGAGGGCCTGCGGTCGACCCTGTTCTCGGTCGCCTGCCGGCTCGTGGGACCGGTTGACGCGGACGACGTGGTAATGGAAACATATCTCAAAGCATGGCAGGCGATTCCGAGGTTCGGCGCACGCTCCTCGCTGCGAACCTGGCTGTACAGGATCGCGCACAACTGCGCGCTCGATTACGTACGCAGCCGGAAGCGACGAAAGGAGCACACGCTGCTGTCCGACGAGGAGAAGAGCCGCATGGAGCAGCTACCCGACGAACGGGCGGACCGTCCGGACGAAGTCGCCGAGAGAGCGGAGCTCGTTCTCGAGGTGAGGAACGCGTTGACGAAGCTGTCGCACAACCACGCCGTGGTCCTCCAGCTCCGCTACACGGACGGACTCAGCTACGCGGAGATAGCCGCCGCCACCGGCGTATCTCCCGGCACGGTGATGTCACGCCTGTTCAACGCAAAGCGGAAACTGAGCACAATACTGGAGCGGAAATGAAAGTAAGCGACAATAAACTGGACCAGGCACTGGCCCGGCAGAAACCAGGCGTCGAGCCGCGCCCAGCGGATGAATTCTGGGCCGACTTCAAGGCCCGTGCACGCCTGCGAACGCAGGACGCGCCCGCCCGCCCGCGGCAGGCTCTCGCCTGGGTCACGCCACTGGCCTGCGCTGCGGCACTGGTCCTGGCGGTCGGAGTCTACATGCTCTCGCCGCCGCGGGATATCAACGGCGACGTAATAAAGTCCGTAGAAGTGGTTGCATCTCACAGCGCAGTGTTCATAATGGAAGATAAAGAATCCAAGAGCGCGATCGTGTGGATTGTCGACATGGAGACGGATCCCGGTAACGGGGGAGATACATGAAAACGCAGTTGACGGCGGCGATGCTGTTTCTTCTCCTGGCCGCTCACCCGGCCATCGCCGGCAACCGGCTATCCATACGCCTCGTCAAGGCGAGCAACACCGAGGGAGGCTCGGCAGCCGGCTTGAGCGACGTGATCAAGACCCTGGCCGACAGCCTCCCCTACAAGCACTTCTCCCTTGTTGCGTCCGGCACCATGCCCCTGCCCGCCCGGGGATCCGTTCAACAGCTCGGCGGGTACACGGTCGAGTGCGACGGCGCTCAGAGCAAGCTGTCGATAAAGGTGAAGCGCAGGGGAAAAACGGTGCTGCGGAAGAGCGCCAACCTGCCCGACGGCACGCACCTCATCGTAGGCGGCTTCCCGGCCGCGGACGGCAAGCTTATCCTGGTGTTCGTCGCCAAGTAGAAGGCGTTTGCCTGCGCTACTTGTCCTTCTTGCCCGGGTCCTCGTAGAGAAACGCCATGATGTTCTTGTCCGGCGTCTTGGTGTCGGGCAGGCCCGATATCTTGTTCAGGTCATCGATCAGCACCTGGATGCGGGTCGTTCCATCCCGGGCCAGTTTGAGCATGTTCTGCTGTCCCTCGCTGACCTCGCCCAACGCTTTGGACACGACCATGTCAATCGAGCAGTTGACAACGGACAGCGGCTGAAACAGCTCCTGCACGATCTCGGCGAGGATCCTCAACACGTCGCGCTTCGTCAGGCCGCGGCTTTGCTTCTCCTTCAGTTCGTCGTCATCGGCGTCCTCGGTCATCACCTCGTCGACGAGAGCGGTGAGCTTGTTCTCCGTGTTTTCGAGAACCTTGCCCATCTCCTTGTTGACCTCTTCCATGGTCCCGGTGATGTCCTGAACGTCCTCCGCCGTAGTCTTCCCGTCCTCCGCCTCCTTGATCTTGCCCTCGAGATGGTCCAACAACGTGGCCAGGTGCCCCAATGAAAGGTCCGTGAATCCGCCGCCGGGGACGCCGGGCGCACCGGGCCCGCCCGGTCCTACGGGCAGGAAACCGCCGGGGCCTCCCGGTCCCGTGCCCATGCCCTCTATGCCAAGCGCGGCACCCAGCCCCGCGAGTCCGCCGCCCGTTCCGCCCGGCACGCCCGGCTCTCCGGGCGCGCCGCCCTTGACGAGAAGCTCGTTCCACCCTTCGACGTCCAGCCCGGCTTCCGAGAGTTTCTCCTCGAGTTCGGTCTCGGCGAGCTTGTCCAATCCCTTGGCTTTCATGTAGCGCAGTATCCGCTTCTCGCTCTCCATGATCGCCTTGCGCTTCTTCATGTACTCCGCCGCAAGCGCTTCCATCTTCAGTTCGTCGCGCATAACGCTCACGGCTTCCTTGACCGCCTTGGCCGACTCGAACCTGCCGGCGTCCTCGAGCTTCTTCACCATTTCCTTCTCGAGCTTGCCGATGGTGGTTACGAGTTTCTTCTTCCCCGTCGGAGTCTGGGTTGCGGGATCCTCCAGCATCATCTCGAACGTGTGCTGCAGGTTCTTGACCACCGCATCGATCTCTGCCTTCGTTTCCTGCACGGCCTCCGCCGGGCCGCCGTCGCCGCCGCCTTCTCCGTCCCCGTCGCCGCCGCCACCGCCTTTCCAATCCCCCGTGCCGCCGGACGCCTCGATGATAAGGTCCGCCATCTTATCGGGGTCGGCCGCCGCCTCGCGCAGTATCTTCGCCGCCTGTTCGCCGCCGGCGTCGCTGTCTTTCAGGAACTCCAGGATCCTATCCGCGACCTCCTCGTCGGTCATCGCGTCCACGCCCAGCTTCTCCTTGGAAACCACCGCATCGCTGTCGGTCACGCGCTCGAACCGGACGGATATGGCGCGGGCGTACTGGAGCTCGAACTGCTCCAGCAACCAGGAGAAGCCGCCCAGCATCACGATCTCGTCCGGCCGCGCATCGAGGATTTCTATGAGCTTGCCGAACTCCTCGCGAGGCATTCCCTTCTTGAGCGCGAAGCTATTGATCTCGCAGGACTTCAGGTGCTCTATGAAGACGGTTATGAGGTGGTCCTCTTCCTCGAGGATCTCCTCGTCGATAGAGACGGCGTCGTTGACGATGGTAAACGTGACCTCGCTACCGGAACTCTCCAGCAAGGTCTCCAACGCGGCGTAGCACTCGTCGATCGCGTTCTTCGTGTCGCTGGCCGACAGCCAGTACGAGTTCATGGTGTTGTTGATTATCAGCCCCACCAGCTGCACGAAACGACCCCGGTCGGAAAGCACCGGTCCTTCCTGCGGTGTGTCTGTCGGATCCGCATCCATGTCTTACACCTCCCCACGCGGGCCTCGGCCGCGCGCGTCTAAGGTTGTTTCTTTGCCTTCGCTTCGTCCACCTTGCGCGCGCCCTCCATGAGCAGCGACATGGTGGATGTCTCTACTGTTCTCTCCGGAAACTCATCCCACTGGCGCGCGGAGAAGGTTCCATCCTTCCATCCCATCAATTCGTAGAAGGCATCGTCCCCCACCCGGTCGCCGACCCGCGAGTGGATTATGTCCCCGCCCCGGATGCAGATGACGCCGTCCTGGTCATCGCGGCTGAAGTCCACGCGCATGTTCTTGTTTCCCGCACAGAATATCTGAATCATGTCCGTAAACTCCATTTCGCCGAGCGATCCGCTCACCGCGCTTTCGCCCGTATGGGCGGCGACCGCCTTCTCCTTCACCGCGAGCCGCTCCAGCTTGAGAAAGAGCATCTCCAGATCCACGGGCTTCTTCAGAAAATCGTCCGCGCCTTCACGCAGGCACCGAGTGCCGACCTTGTTCCCCCCCCCGGCCGCCATCATCACCACGCATATGTCCGCCGTCTCGGGGTTACCCTTGATCCACTTGCAGAACTCGATGCCGTTCATGATCGGAATGTCCACCTCGCACATAACCAAATCGGGCCTGCGCTCGGCAACGGCGCTCTTGCCGGCGGGCACGTCGGCGACGACCTCGATCTCGTACCCTTCGTTGCCGAGCGGCAGCGAAAGCACCGGCGTGACAGCCTCGCTCGGGTCAACGACAAGAACCCTGCCGGCCACATTGCCCCCAATTTCCACGAGGAACTTCTCGTCCTCCAGCACGTTCACGAACTTGCGGACCATGCTCTGGCGGCCAGGGGTGTCGGCCCACACCTTCAGCAGGTACTTCTGCGTTACCCCAAGGTCGGTCCTGGCCTCGCTGACCTGCTGACTCAGATCCTCGTAGCAGCGGACCAGGGAGACGACGTCGGCGGCCGGGGGCCGATCCGCGCCCTCTTTCGGGAACACGATGTCCTCCATCCCTTGCTGAGTCACTATGGTCTCGATGAGACCGGGCTTGTCCTCCACCGCGGAAAGCCATGACGCCAGGATCGTCTTACTGGCGTCCAGCGCATTCATTCGCATCTTGGCGGCCACAAGCTGGCAATAGCGCGCGCGCTCGGCGATGACCGGCACCTTCTCCTCGCGTCCCCCCGCGAAAGCCATGCTGACAAGCTTCCGCGCCACCAGTATCGCGCCGTTAACCGCAAGCACGGCCGGTTCAGCTTTCCCTCTCCTGGCTGCACACATATCCAAGTCTCCCCGGCCACCCATGTCCCCGGCCACCCATGCAGGCCGTCACAAGACAATACTATGAATCTATCCCCGCTTGTCGAGAACTGAAATGGAGGCGCGGGGCTATTGCGAACGCCTGGGTGTCCCTGTTTCCGGATCAGGGAGAGCGGTGCGTGATTGACAACGCGTGTATTCCTGCTATTCTTACTGCCGTAGTTCGCCGCGGGAACAAACCAGGTCTTGATTGCTACCAGAAAATACGTGCTTGCGCTCGCGCTTATCGCGCTGCTTGCCGGTTGCGGCAAGAAGGACGAAGAGCCGGATGCCCCGGCGCCGCCCGACACCCCCGCACCCCCTCCCGCCGCGCCCACAACGCCTCCCTCCGACGCAGCCGCCGGGCAACCCACGCCGAAGGAGCCCGTTCCCGACGACGAGTTCGCTCGTCAGTTCCGCGAAGTTCTCGAGCTGGAAGCCCAGGGCAAGTTCCCACCGGCCTACATCGCCGCCCGTAAGATGCGCTCCGAATTCTCGCGCCACCCGCGAATAGAGGAACTCAACGCGGCCATCATGCGCCTTAAGGAAGCGCGGGAGATGGCGAGCGAGCTTTCCTTTGCCGTCGAAAACCTGACCAGCACCGACCCGGGGCAGCGCAAGATCGCCAAGCGCAAGCTCGTCAATGCCGGCCACGCCGGCATGGTCTATCTCCGCCTGGCCCTGAGAACCGGGTCGGACGAAACGGCCAGGGAAGCGGCCCACATCCTGATAGAACAGAAGGACAAAGAATCGCTGCCGCTCCTCATCGCGCAATTCAACAAGTACCCGGGCAGCGAGCTCGCCGATGCCATGATCAAAGGCTTCAAGATAATCCATCCCAGCATGACCACCGAACAGCTCGCCGCCCTGTTCGAGCGCGTCAAGAGCGACACGGAGTTCAAAGAGGCCGCCATTGTTGAGGTCTTCATGGACGTCCTGCGCCGCGGCTGCGGAGGCGACGAGGACAGGTTCAACGAACGACTGGGCTCCCCCGAGGCCTACGCCGACCTGGTCGACTACGCCAGGCGCGGCATAATATCGGGGAAACCCGGGGTCATCGAAACTATATCAGACACCTGCCTGCCGTTGCTTCCGAACATCAATATGCTCAGGGCGGAGTACTTCTCCGAGACGAAGTACGAGACTCCGCTCGCAACCCGGATGGAAAAGCACATACATCATCCCCACAATCGCCAGTTCCGTACCCCGGACAAACGCCAGGACAATTTCAGCGTGCGCTGGTCCGGCTTCCTGGACATCGAGGAAGAGAAGGCCTACACGTTCTACCTGAACGCGGACGACAAGGCCTGGTTCCACATTGACGGCAAGGACGTCCTCTACTGCGAGTGGGGCCGGGAGCAGAAGAAAGAGATCAAGCTCTCAAAGGGGCTCCACCCGGTCCGAATGCAGTACATCCAGAGCACCGGCAACTGCTGGTGCAAGCTCGAATGGGCCGCCCGCGGCATTTCGCGCACCGGCCGCATCCCCTTCCGCACCGCTCCCTGGAAAGAGCCGATTCTGGCCGCGGCGAAGGCGCCCGCGAAGCTCGGCGATGCTGACTGGAAAGTCGCCAAGGCCGGCAGAACCGATCTGGCGAACGCCGGCGAGATCGGGAGATGGATACTGCGCGACGCGGCGAAGACCATGCCGATCGACAAGGCTATCAAGCACCTCGAGACGCTCGCCCGTTGGAAGGACGCCGAGGCATTCGACCTCATCCTGAAACGGATCCCGGAAACCAAGCCGAACACGGACAGCCGCGAGCGCCTGGTCGTGGCCCTCCGCAATATGAGTTCACGCTTCTCGAAAGAGCGCTGCGCCGCACTCCTGGCCGGCGTGAAGAAGAGCACGAAGGTCGGAATGTCCCTGTCTGCCTGTGTCCTCGCGGGTGTTCTCGAGTACGCGTGCCTGGGCGACAAGACCAAGTTCAACGAATGTGTCGGCGATCCCACGGCCTACGACACGCTCAAAGACCACATTTCCAAGGCACTCGCATCATCCGATTCCAGCGCCGTCATACGGGCCTGTGCCTACGGCGGCTTCCTCGCGCCTTTCATGCGCGGGCTGCGCGGCCGCTATTACGACGGGCAGGACATGGACAGCAAGGTCCTGAGCAGAATAGATGGATTGATCCATATCGACAGGAACGAGTTCCCCCACCCCAAGAAAACGATGACGGACGTCTCCGCGCGCTGGGTCGCCTGGTTCCATGTCTCGAAAGCCGGCGAATACCATTTCTGGGGGGCGCAACGACAGAACTTCAACGGCTGGGTCGACGGCCGGCACATCCTTGCCCGGCACGGAAACGACGCGTACGGGAAGATCACGCTTCAACCCGGCTGGCACAACTTCCGCGTGGACTACCGCCAGGGCGCGGGTGACAACTACGTATACGTCGATTGGCAGGGGCCCGGCATCGGCCGCCAGCGCTTCTCCGACGGTTGGGCAAGGGCGCCCCTCACCGAGCGCGAGCTGCGCAGCATGCCGCAGCACATCGCCAATCTCGCGGATCCGGCAAAGGCGGCGGACTCGATACGCCACATAGACTGGACCGGCGATGTCGGCACCGTCTTCCTCAAGAACGCCGTCCGGCACTCCCCCGAGAAGATCGCCTCGGCCGCCGCCCGCATGCTGGCGATCAGGCACGACAGGTCCGCGCCCGGCCTCATCGTAGCGCGCCTCAAGAAGGGCGTGTCGGCTCCCACCGGAAAGATGCTGCTCGATCTACTCCGCGAAGGACCACACCACCTGAGCGAGGAGGATTGTCGCTGGCTCTATGCCCAGGCCAAGGGCAAGCCGCTCGAGGAGAACAGGGGCAGGCTCGCGCTGCTCATCTCGATTCTCGAGAACAGGTGCCATGGCAACAAGGCGCTGTTCAACAAGCTGATGGACAACCCCAAAGCCACGGACTCCCTGGGTGACGTGGTGAAGCTCGGGCTGAAGTCAAAGAACGATCCCGAATGGAAATGGGCCATGGAGTTCGGCGGACCATGGGCGCCCTGGACCAGGGGGGTCCGCAACCGCTGCTACGAGGGGCGCAATTTCGAGAAGCTTGTCGCGGACCGCCGTGACTGGTCCATGAAGTTCGATGACCGACGCTTCCCCCACCCCAAGAACGTGCAGGACAATGTTTCGGCCCGCATGCGCACACACCTCTGGATAGAAAAGCCGGGCGACTACCAGTTCGTGGCACAGGCGGACGACGGGGTTCGCGTCTATGTGGACGGCAGACGCGTCATAGACGCCTGGTCGGGCCAGGCAAATCGCCGCGACGCCTGGGGTGCCGCGAAGCTTGCCAAGGGCTGGCACCTGGTTGAGGCGGACTGGAACCAGGCAACAAAGACAGGCTACATGTGGGTCCACTGGCAGGGACCCGGAGTCAGCCGCCGCGAGATCCGCGGCGATGAGGCCCGCGCGCATCCATGGGCCGCCGAGATCAACGTGATGTTCCGACACATGAAGGACCTCGGGAACAAGGATCACAACAAGGTCAGGAACGCGCAGGAGCTGTTCCGCAGGCACTTTGATTCCGCCGGCCGCATCTGCCTCCAGAGAGCGCTCGACTTCGAGAAAGGCAAGGTTCTCACGGAAGCGGCCGGCCTGCTGCACGAGTTCGAGGATCCGGCTGTACTTCAACGACTGGTGGAACGTCTCGAGAAAGACGCTGATCCCGAAGTCAACAGCGGCGCCGTGGGCATGTTCTACAAGATGCCGGACAGGCTTAGCGACGACCAGCTCGCCACGCTGATGCAGGTGGTCGCCAAGGACGCCAAGCTTGCCCGGCTCTCCCTTGTCGACTTCCTGGGCAATCTCTACCTCGGGGTCTGCCGAAGGAATGCAAAGACCTTCGATCAACGGACCAGGACCGAGGGCGGATTCGGACAGCTTCGCGAGTACGTCTGGCGCGCGTCCAGGTCAAGCGACAAGAAAATTGCCAAGTGGGGCAAGGACCGAGTCAAGAAAGACCCCTGGAAGAAGAAGTAGGACAGTAGCCAGTTGCCAGTGGTAGGACTTTCCCACACCGGCCACTTCCCACCGGCCACCGGTCACTTCCCACGGGTCAGCGGCAGCTTCCGCCAGCCCATCGTCTCGGTGAACTCGCGCGCGGCGAAACACCACACAATCAGCTTCTTCCGCTGCCGGTACGCGTCGTCGCGGTAGAACTTGCGCGCGAGGTCGATGCGGATCGACGTGGCCGCGGAGCCCCTGCGGCATATCTCGTCGATGGGGAAGTTGAACGCGGCCGTCATGTGGTCGGCGAGACCGGCACCCGTCGCATGCATGTCGTCGCCGACGTGGAAGACCAGCCCGTGGCTGTCCGCCAGCAGGAGGACGGGGCTCCTCTCGTCCGGCTCCACCTGCTTGCCGTCCTTCGAGACCTTCCATAGCAGCGCCAACTCCCTGGTCATGGTTTCCTTGCCGAGGAACCGCCACAGATCCCCGGTAATTGCAACCTTCTCGTGCAACACCGTGTACCTCTTGACAGCCGGGACGTTGAGCCAGTCGCGGCTCCTGACAGCCTTCTTAACCTCCCTTGCCGCGATCTCGCACCCGCGTGATGACCAGTGCGTGTCCTGCATGCAGCAAACGGGGCCGAACTTTCCGTCGTACTTGCGTGCGGCGATAAACGTATCGGTCAGATCCAACACGTTGACGCCCTCCTTGCGCAGCAGCTCGTAGAACTCGCGGTGATGCGGGTCCGCCCGTACCGGCAACCCCTTCTCGTTCACCGGAGCCTTTTCGCTGAGCTTGTCGGCGTAGACGATCGAACGAAGCGGGGCCGGCACCAGCACCAGCTCTATCCCGAGCTCCTTGAGCTGGCGGTGGGTATCGAGGATCACCGGCAGCGGGTCCTTCGCGTCGGCGCGTGTCGCGGCCGACGTCTTCTCGGATTCCGGCCCCCAGAACTTGCCTTTGCCGAGGTGTGCGAGCTCCTTGCTCAGGAATATCCAGTTGTCCTTCCCTTCGACGGCCATCTTGTCCGCCGCCAACGCCGCGTCGCCCTTCTTCCGGCATTCGTCCAGGAATGCCTGTCCGTCGGCCGCGCCGGCGGAATATGCGGTCAAAAGGACACAGACCAGACCCAACTGTACTCGTCCAAGCAATTCAGCCACCTCCACATCATTGACTCCGCGGGGCCCGCGTTACGGGCGGGACCGTCCGCGGGTGCCGCGTGCAACGCGGCGCCTCCTCCGGATATCAGAATCCCAGCAACTCCGGCTCTTCGCACCAGTATCGATCCTTTACGATCTCAAGCATGTCATCCGCCAGCCCGCCTGCCTTGATGGTGCCGTACCGTTTCTGCACCTTCTCCCAGGGCTCCAGGCGCAGGCGGACCTTCATACCTTTCTTCGCCTTGGCGACCGGAAGTATAACACGCTCTTTCATGCCAAACACGTGGACAACGCCGTCGCCCTGTCCGAACTTCGCCCCCGATTCGTCTGCCAACTCCTCCACGTACAGCTTCATGACAAAGTTCTTGTAGGTTGCGTTCCTTTCCGGACGGCCCGACACTTCGGCAATTGTACCGGTAACCGGTGTCCCGGCTGCGGGCGGCCTGGCGACAACCGACCCGGCCGGCTTCTCTCCCAGCTTCATCTCGATGAGCTTCCAGTTTCCGAGCGACAGCTCGCGCGCGGCGAACTGCCAGACCACGATCTTCACGCCGTCCAGCCGGTCGTTTCCACGGGCGAGTTCCTGCGCCAGCATCTCGCGCGTGGCGAACGCGCCGGAATCGTTTCGCACAATACGGTCCACGGGCGCCTGCAGCTCGTAGCTGAGCTGCTCCGCAAGGCCCGCCGCCGTTCCCCATCCCATGTCCTCCAGCGAGTAGATGTTGGCGAAGCTGTCCCCCAACAGCAGGACCTCGGCGTCCTCTTCGCTCTCCCACGCCGTTCCGTCCTTCTTCACCACCCGGGCAATCGTGACTTCCTCCTCGGCATACAGCTCCTGCCCCTCGGGCAGCTTCAGCATCACCGCAATATCCCCGGGGTTCCGCACGTCCGTCTCCTTGCGCACGTAGAGTTCCGCTTCTCGAGCTGGACGTTGAGCGTTGAGTGTTGGATGTTGAACGTTTATCCCGCTTCTCACAACAGCCGCAAGCTCCTTCGCCACGACCTGCATGATCTCCGGGCGCCAGTGCGTATCCGTCCTCAGGTATGCCTCGCCCGTCTCGGCCATCGCCAACATGATTGCCGGAGCCGGATCGAACACTCTGATGCCTTGCTCCTCGATCCGCGCGACGAAACGCCCGTAGGACGGGTTTCGTAGCGCGTCCTGCAGAACAAGCGCCCGCCTGGTCAGCTGTTCCGGATGAATGCTCGGCTTGACCGGCGCGGGCATGACCACCAGATCGATTCCGCGCTCCCGGAGCTGGTCCGCAAAGTGCACGATCGCCTTTACCGGATCGGGTTGCGGCGGCTTCTGCCACTCGTTGCCCGCGCGCTCGCGTTTTCTGAGCTGGCGCGGCTCCAGGAAACCCGGTCCCACCACGTGCGCGATTCCGGGCTCGTAGAAGAGCCAGCCCTCCCGGCCGACGTACGCCTTCTCGTTGCCGACGCCGAGCCTGCACATCAATTCCTGCACCGGCGAGCGCAGAGCGGCAGCCAACACGCAGGAGTCGTCCAACTCGTCCTGATAGGTGTTCATCCCCCGCAGCAGCACGGCGTTCGGCGCGAGGAATCTACGCAGCAAGGTCGGCGCCTCGCGCCACGCCTCCGCCATCTCGCCGCCGACGCCGCCGAACTCCCCGTAGAAGTCGAGCACGGTTTCCTGCTCCGCGCGGGCGAGCTGGCCCAGACCGACAACGTGCTGGACGATCGGCACGCTGAAAACAATGCCCAGGAACATGACGGCCATGAACCATGCGACAGCCCGCGAGATCTCGGTCTGCCCGATCTCGCGCTTCGCCTGTTCTTCGCGGGTTTCTTTCATCACTCTCCACGCTTCTGTCAAAAGTTCGATGAAAACGGATGAGACGGGGAACGGACGACGATGACGGGC